>UMGY01031337.1_pt1 | contig 19594 bp, 9 predicted proteins | sample 1965391 | NCBI WGS metagenome assembly UMGY01 (sample SAMEA4836084, study PRJEB28245) | human gut metagenome | biome: gut microbiome; material: fecal sample | place: Denmark | collected 2008 | reverse complement strand
TTATTGCCCCAAGTCGCTTTTCCGCAACTTCCGTAAGCATCTTGTTTCTGCTATACATCAAAAAAGCATACGATGTACGGTTTGAACGGCCTACACGGCCACGAAGCTGATAAAGCTGGGACAAGCCCATTTTTTCTGCATCGTGTATTATAATGGTGTTGGCATTTGGTATGTCAAGACCTGTTTCTATTATTGTAGTTGTTACAAGAACATCAATGTCCCCGTTAACAAAATCATACATTATTTCTTCAAGCTGCCGCTCACTCATCTGTCCGTGTGCGAAGGCAACACTGGCATCAGGCACAAGTGCCTGAACTTTTCCTGCCATTTCAGCTATGTCCTGAACCCTGTTGTACACGTAATAAACCTGACCGCCTCTTGCAAGCTCCCTGTTTATGGCATCCCTTGCAATTTCCTCATTATATTCCATAACAAAAGTCTGTATTGGCATACGTTCCTGAGGCGGTTCTTCCATTACGCACATATCTCTTATTCCAATAAGGCTCATATGAAGAGTTCTTGGAATCGGAGTTGCTGTAAGAGTCATTACGTCAACATTATTTTTCAATTCTTTAATCTGTTCCTTATGTTTTACGCCAAATCTCTGCTCTTCATCAATAATCAAAAGTCCCAAATCCTTAAATTTAACATCTTTTGAAAGCATACGATGAGTTCCGATAACAACGTCAACATAACCTTTATTCAAATCTTTTATTGTTTTATCAATATTTGATTTTGTTCTAAATCTTGAAAGCATTTCCACTCTGACAGGGAAATCCTTAAATCTCTGCTTAAAAGTTTTGTAGTGCTGCTGGGCCAAAACCGTTGTTGGGACAAGATAAGCCACCTGCTTGTCATCCTGCACTGCCTTAAAAGCCGCACGAATTGCCACTTCTGTCTTGCCAAAACCTACGTCTCCGCAAATCAGTCTGTCCATAATTTTCGTGCTTTCCATGTCTTTTTTCACTTCAGCTATGGCATTAAGCTGATCATCTGTCTCCTCAAATGGAAACATTTCCTCGAATTCCTTCTGCCATTCCGTGTCAGGAGAAAACTGATATCCGTTGCTGTTCTCCCTTATTGCATAAAGCTGAACAAGCTCCTTCGCAATATCCGCAACAGCCTTCTTAACCCTGGTCTTTGTTTTTTTCCATTCCTGGCCACCTAATGTGTTAAGTTTAGGTGGTTTCGCCGTGCTGTCAGCATATTTTTGAATCATATCAAGCTGGGTTGCTAACACATAAAGGTTGCTGCCCTTGGCATATTCAATCTTAATGTAGTCCTTTACAATATGGTCTACTTCTATTTTTTCTATTCCACGATAAACACCAAGTCCGTGGTTTTCGTGGACAACATAATCACCAATGTTAAGGTCGGTAAAACTTGAAATATTAGTACCTGAATAGCCATGCTTTCTACGTTTTCTTTTCTTCTTTTCGCCAAAAATATCCGTGTCTGAAATAGCCACAAACTTAATCATAGGGTACATAAAGCCACTGCGAAGCTGACCTTTTATAATCATAACTTCACCAGGCATAACCTGACGTTCCCCGTCTTCTTCGAAAAATGCGCTAATCTCAAACTCTCTAAGATCCTCCGCCAAACGCTGGCCTCTTGTTTTTGAACCGGTTACAAGAAGAACCGCATATTTTTGCTCTTTATATTTTTTTAAATCCTGAACAAGAATCTCAAACTTGCCATTGTATGGACTTACGTTTCTTGATCCCACTTCCACAAAATCATCCACACTAAATCCCTGAATCTTCTGGGCAATTGCTGTAAATAGGACTTTTTCGCCACTATCAATCTTGGCAATTATCTGATTTTTGTCCCAAATTACATCTGTCTGCCCCGGAAGCACGTAGCCTTTCTGAAGGCGGTTAGCCATACTATCGCCAAACTCCGCATCAACCACGTTAAGTTGCTCCGTTACCCTCTTTGGCTCATCAATAAAAAATATTGGATTTTCAAAATAGTCAAGCAGACTTACCAAATTATCATAAAAATAGTTTACATAACTATCTACTGCTACCTGACTTGGGTTAATATCCATATTTGTAAGAAACTCTTCAACTGTAACTCTAAGTCTGTTAGCCTCTTCCGTCTTAAAATCTTTTCTGAATTTTTCAACATTTTGGTCTAAATCCTGTCGAATCTTCGCCATTCCCGCCTGAATTTCTTTCTTAGTCAGCGAATATTCGCTGGCAGGATAAATTTTTACCGATTCAAGATTCTCAATTGAACGCTGGCTTTCCACCTCAAAACTCTTTATTATGTCAACCTCATCGTCCCAAAAATCAATTCGATAAGGCACCTCATCTGTCAGCGTGTAAATATCAACAATATTTCCTCGCACCGCAAACTGTCCCGGTCCATCAATCTGAACAACCGGCTCGTATCCCATCTGCACAAGCTTGCTCTTTAAGGCATCCATCTGAATTATGCTGCCTTCTGCTATTTCAAGATAATTATTTTTGATTTTTTCAATTGGCATTATCTTGTCCATAAAGGCATCCGGCGTCAAAATTACCGTAAATGGCTTATCTTCAACTATTTTTTGAATAAATTCAAGTCGTTGTTGCAATATAAGATTTCCGTGTACATCCGCACTAAAGAAAATAAAATCCTTTGCAGGATACATTACAACATCGTCCGCAAAGCCCTTTAAATCCTGATACAACTGACTTGCTTTTGTTGCACTAAAAGTAACAATGACTTTCTGCTTGTAGCCATTGCTCAATCCATTAATAAAATGAGCAAGCTGGGATTCCCCACACCCTGTAACCTGACAGGATTTGTGTTCAGACAAGCAGACCTTAACCTGCTCAAACTCATTTAATTGTAATAGTGGATAATCAAAACTTTTCATTTACTACTCCCGGACTTCACTATTTTGATAGATTCTAGTTGAATTTATTCATTGCTATATTTATATCTTCTAATTAAATTTGTTCATTGCTGTGTTTATATCTTCCAAAATCATAACTTCAACTGCTGAGGCTGCATCTTTTATACCCTGCTCAGCCAAAACTCTTTCGCCCTTGCTAAACTTGCCAAGCACATGATTTACAAGATTTCCTTCATTTGCACCTACTCCCACGCGCACCCTCTTAAACTTCTGAGTTCCCGCGTGATTAATAATACTCTTCAAACCATTATGACCGCCTGCGCTGCCCTGGGCTCTAATTCTAATTCTTCCCGTAGCCAAATTAATATCGTCAGAAATAACAATAATGTCATTCTCCGGATCAAGCTTATAGAAATCCATAACTGCTCTCACTGACTCACCGCTAAGATTCATATAAGTCTGTGGCTTCACCAAAATCACTTTCTCGCCACCAATATTTCCAATACCGCATAAAGCCTTGTGTCTCTTAGTCTTCACCTCAACACCCATCTGTCTTGCCAACTCATCTATAACATCAAAACCAATATTGTGTCTTGTTTTATCATATTCCTTATCAGGATTCCCTAATCCAAAAACTGCATACATAATCGTACCTGCCTTCTATAATTTACAAAATAGTCTTACTCTTAATGATACTATTTTTAGGAGTTTATTTCAACTAACTAAGGGGATTATGTTTGTATTTAATCCTTTTAAAAAAAATTACCCCTCCGAAAGCTGACACTTTCCGAGGGATTCTTCTTTTTTTAATATTTACTTTTCATCTCTTGTAACAACACTTATTCCAATACCAATTGCATTAGGTCCAACGTGACATCCTATACTAAATGACAATGAATCATAATATATATCGTGGATTTCGTTTTCAAATGTGTCTTTTACCATCTTGTACCACTGGTCTGCGTCTTCCTGTTTCTGGAATGTTCCTGCTGCTCCAAGTCTTAACTGTTTTCTATCTACATCAGCAAATCTTGTATTAAGGTCTTCTTCAATAGCTTCTAACATCTTAAGTTCAGCTTTCTTCATTCCTCTAACTTTAGTGAATGCATCAAGCTTTTCACCCTGAATTGTAAGTACAGGCTTAATGTTAAGAACTGCTCCTATGGCTGCTCCTGCTGCTGTAACACGTCCTCCTTTTTTAAGGTATTCTAAAGTATCAACAGCAATGTAAATACTTGAATTGTAAGCATTTTCTTCAAGTCTCTTTTTTATTTCTTCTGCTGTCATTCCCTGATTAGCCATCCATTTTGCTTCAAGAACTGACTCTCTCATTGTTACTGAGATTCTGTGGTCATCAACAACCTGAACCTTTCCGTCATATTCTTCTGAAAGCTGAATTGCCGCGTGACATGAAGCACTTAATGCGCTTGACATTGGAATGTAAACAACCTGTTCATAGCCTTCCTTCAAAATGCCATCCCACATATCCATTACATCCCCGGGTGATGGCTGTGATGTTGTAACATTCTTTCCTGAAGTCATTGCGCCATAATATTCTTCCTGTGTAATGTTCTTTCCTTCGTAAAAAACATCTCCCTCTATGATAACCGGCATTGGAAGAGAATATATTCCAATTTTCTTTCCTTCTTCCGGTGTAATTCCACTATTACTATCAGTCATTACTGCTGTTTTCATATTAGTCTACCCTTTCTCTAATAATTCGTATTGAATGTTTTCTCGTTATTTATTCTATATGATTGTATCTAAAACAGCCCAAATCAACAGGCATATTTTTCCCAATATTAACTTTTACAGTATAACATCTGATTGCTAATTAATCAATAAAAGTAAGCATTTAAGGAATTTTTCTTCGATATTAAAAATAATTTTTGCAATTTAATAATTAGTACAAATTAGTTTATAAGAAGAAAAAGACACAGCCTACTAATTATTACCGTAAACTGTGCCTTTTTAACTTAAATTTTATTTAGTATAAACACTCATTTCCCACAATGAATATCCATATGGAAGTGCTCTTTCCACGCCCTGCATTCTTACATATCTTGCCTTTGTAGCGTCAAATGTTATAGTTTCTTCTCCACCTTTTCCATCTGTTACATTCTTAACTGTTGTCCAGTTTTTGCCATCTGTTGATGTCTGAATCTTGTATGCCTTTCCGTAAGCACCTTCCCAGTTAAGTACTACCTTGTTGATTGTGTAAGCCTTGCCTAAGTCTACTAAAAGCCATGCATCATCTACAAAGTTTGATGACCAACGTGTTCCGTTGTCCCCATCTACTGCATATTTTGCTGCCATTGCATCAGTTTCATTTCCTGATGATGTAGTCTTAGCTGATTTTGCAACGTTTGTATCTGATGGAACTGATGAATCTTCATTATTTGAACCATCTGATGCTGAGCCTGAAACTTTACCGTAAACTTCCATTTCCCATAATGAATATCCATATGGTAATGCTCTTTCTACACCCTGCATTCTTACATATCTTGCATCTGTAGAATTAAATGCTACCGTTTCTTCTCCACCTTTTCCATTAGTCACGTTTTTAACTGTCTTCCATGTTTTTCCATCTGTTGATGTCTGAATCTTATACGCTTTTCCGTAAGCACCTTCCCAAGTTAAAACAACTTTATTAACTGAGTATGTTTTTCCAAGGTCTACATAAATCCATGCATCGTCTGCAAAATTAGCTGACCAACGTGTTCCCTTATCTCCGTCTACTGCGTTTTTGCCACCAAATACATCATTTTCTGAACCTGATGTTACTGTTTTGCAACCTGTAGAAATAATCTTGGTTTCTAATGTGTCAGGTGTTGTTGGCTGCTCAGGTTCTGTTGATAAACCGTCAATCTTGTATTCTGCTGTTGCCACAGGTGAATCAATCATTCCTTTTCTGTAAGCAATCGCTTTTAATGTTGTATTCTTGCTTATCTTAATACTTGGAACGTATAAGTTTGACTTTTCGTTAGGTGTTGAACCGTCTGTTGTATATCTGATTTCCACACCCTTAGTATTACTGCTAATGTTTACATTCAAAGCCTTACTGTATGTTCCTGATGGAATGCTAAATATTGGTGTTTCAACTTTTGCAGCTTCATACACACCCATTTCCCACAATGAATATCCGTATGCTAATGCTCTCTTTACACCTTGCATCTTTACATATCTACATTCAGTTGCATCAAATACAATGCTTTCTTCTCCACCTTTGCCATTGTTGTTTTCATATACTGTTGTCCAGTTGTTTCCATCTTTTGAAACCTGAATCTTGTATTCCTTAGCATATGAAGCTTCCCAGTTAAATGTAACCTTATTAATTGTGTAATTCTTTCCTAAATCAATCTGACAATACTGATTATCTGTAAATTCTGAAGACCATCTTGTTGTTCCGTCGTTATCGACTATCTTACTTCCGTCTACACTTGGATTTTCTGATGATGAAACCTTAACGTTCTTGCCTAATGCAATATTGTCTTTAAGTGAAACATCTGTGCCATTCACAGTGATTGTGCTTGAAGCCATTGCAGATGTAATATATTCATCTTTTACTACGATAGCTTTAACTGTTGCTGTACTTGATACTGCAAATACTCCATCATAAACCTTTGATGATGTTGTTGGCATTGTTCCGTCTGTTGTATAGTAAATAGTAGCTCCAGGTGTTTCTGATGAAATTGTTATATACTGTGTATCATCATATTTTCCTGACGGAACAGATATTTCAGGAGTTGAAGCCTGTACTATGTTAAAGCTCTTATTCTTATATACTTCAAAGTTTACAAGTGCCTTTGCACCAATTGTTGCTGTGCCAATCTTGTTACCGTTAGTTTTAAATGTTACAACCTTTGTGTCGTTAGTAGGATTCCAAACTGTTGCTGTATATTTGTTTGTATCCTTGTTATAATATACTGCTGCTGAACAGTCACCTGTTGCAACAATGTCAGTTGTTTTTACGCCTAACTGTTTCATACTGTTAATAAACCAATATGTGTTAGCTGTATCTGTTTTCTGAACCTTTGTATCGTTTGCAAGGAATTTCTCCATTGCAAGACTTGGATTAGTCTGTGAAAGGAATGGCCATGTAATATGTTGCCAACCTGTATCTGCCTGTGGATACTCTTTAAGCATCTTGTCAATTTCTTCCTGACTCTTTCCTTCGTTCTTAGCTGCCTGTACTGCCTTAGCCATTGCTATTGTTGTATCATCTAACAATCCCTTATATATTTCAGCACATCTGCTCTGATTCATTCCGTAATATGTTAAATATTCTGAAATCGGAAGCCACTGAATACCATAAACATATAATGGCTGTCCACCAAAGAATGTTCCATAGAAGTTAATTCCACCGTAGACCTGACCTACTACATTATATGGCCATTCTTTAGTCCAGTTGTCTTTGTCGTAATCGAACCAATACTGTTCGACTGCTTCCATTTCATTTGTAAATCCAAATACTCCTGCATCTCTGTATTCATCATTTTCTGTAAGAACTCCCCAAAGATACATACTTACCCAGCTAAATAATGATTCACTGGCTGATTCCTGATTGTTACCTGAATCATTGTCTGCGTATCCGCCTGCCCATGAATGTCCTTCGTACATATCATAAGCTCTAAATCTACAGTATTCACTATCATTGTCAGAAGGTCCGGCATAATCTCTAATCATCATTTCAATCATACCTTTGTAATCATTATAAAATTCCTGATCATATGTAGCTAAAACTGTTGCTGCAAACATGAAGTAACCATATGTAAAATGGTGATCACAAATTGCTGCATTTGCCCCAAACTCACTCTGTTCATAGTAAAGAGTTCCCCAGTTATTATTATAAATAAAATAACTGATATCATCCTTTCCGTCATAAGTAAACCAGTTAACAAGAATCTTCTTCATTCTCTTTAAGAATGTATCTCTAAGTTCTGTTTCTCCAAGCTGGTCTGCCATAAGAACTCCCATCCCCAAAGGATGAAGGTTCTTGCCTTCCCAATATGCATCACCTGCAGGATTTAAGTTCTTTGTTGCATCTTCCAATTCATTTAAGTAACCTAAAACTGCCTCTCCATCAAACTCTGCATTAGTTGGAAGAGCAAATGTTGGAAGAAGTCCTGCAAACTCTGAAACTGTCTTAAATGAAAGTCCTTCAATAGTCTTTAAATCACCTCTTACAGATGAATATGTTGCAAATGCCTTATCATCATCTGTTGAATTTTTCCACTGGTGTGGAAGCATACACATAAATGTCTGGTCTGTAAATCCATTTCTCTTAAGACTTGTTGTAGTCTTATATGTTGAAGTTACCTTTGCTTTACTGTCATCATAACTGTATGTAACTTTTGTATCTGTAACAAAAGCATATCCATGTCTATAGAATGTTTCAATCTGTGATTTATCTTTCATTGTTCCAATAGACATGTAACCGTTAGTTTCAGGGAATGTTACTCTAATATAGCTTCCAATCTTCTTAAATGTTGTATTTTCAGGAACAGTTAAACAATAATAACTTTTTGATGTTTTTGTTTTGCTCTTGTTATCACTGTCTGTAATTTCAAGACCGATATGATCTGCTTTCATTGAATCAAGATTTTTTGCCAATATTTCATTTCCGTTACCATCAAAAATTGATGTAATGGCTGATGATGAAATATAAACTGACTTTGTATCGCCATATTCTGTATAGATGTAAGGTGAACCTTTTACAAATGTACTTGTCATTGCAACATGATTGTCGTCTGCAAGCTGTGCTGTTACTGAATAGTCACCATATCCGCTTACCTTATCACAAGCTGTAGCTGTATCAAGGTTTTCAGGCAAAATATAAAAGTCCGGCTCTGTTTCCGAATTAACAGATACGTTTACATCTGTGCTTCCCATATCAGGTAACCAACCGCTAGTTGCAGTAAGAACTCCAAGTCCCTTTGTTGAATATTTCATCTTCATTGGAAGTGTTGACATAAGGTTACCAAATTTGTTTATAAGCATTGACTGCCACCAGTCATTACTTGCTATCGGTGATTTAACATCATCTGTTTTGTAAACAGGTAATTTTGCTTTTTCGTTGTACATTGAATTTGCAAGATATGTTCCCTTACCGTTTGAAACAACATACGAATCAGGAAGGTTTGGAATACTATGGGTTACCTTTCTGTCGCCTGATTTGTACTTATAAACCTTCATTTCCTTTATGCTAAATCCGCTACCACTTTCAACCCTTGTATATCCATACATTCTTACATAACGTGCATTGGCATATAGTTCAATATTTGCAACTTCATTACCATAACCTTTAAACTGTCTGTATAAAGTTGTCCAATTACCCCCATCTTTTGAAACCTGAATGTCATACATCTTTCCTGCATCAGATGACCAATCAATTTCAACACGTCCAATATCATAATTTGCTCCAAGGTCAACCATCAACCACTGATTGTCTTTTTCTCCTGATGTCCAATATGAATTATCATTTCCATCAACTGCATTCTTAGCCAATACAGAAGTCTGGTCAATTACTCCATTATCGTCGTACATCCACCATACATCTCTTAATGATGATGCTGTAGCATTTTTATTTAAGGCAAGATTTTCGCCATAATCTACAGGTCTTTTTGTTACCCCGTCTTTACCGTACACTTCAAACTCATACAAAGAATATCCGTAAGCTTCTAAAGCCTTCTTTGTCATATAAACTCGTACATATCTGGCATTTGCTGTTATGTTTAAGTCCTCATTTCCACCTTTGCAATCGGAATTAACATAAACATCACTCCAATTTTCTTCGTCATTTGAAACCTGAATCTTGTATTCCTTGGCATAAGCACCTTCCCAATATAACTTTACGCCTGTTACATCAGTAACTTTTCCCAAGTCAACATAAATCCACTCTGTGTTATCATTCCATGCACTTTCCCATCTTGTACCGGTGGATCCATCTACTGCATAAGCCGGGTCACTATTTCCCACTGAAGAACTTGCATACACCATTCTTCCTGTAGAAATTACATAAGGTGAATCGTCTGCTGCCATAACATTTTGAATCTGCCCTGCCGGCAACATTCCCGTAACCATTGCCGCTGTCAAAAAGGCCACTGTGGCTTTCTTTGCCACTGCAATCTTCTTACCTTTTCTCATTATTTTCTTACCTCCTAAATAAAAAAATACAATATATACTTTTAACCCTCTAAAACCTTCCGTACCTGGATTTCTTTAAAGAAATATTCTAGTCCTTTCCAATCTAAAACATTCTCAAAAAATCAAATTACTTTTCTAGAATATTTTAGGAAAACGTTTTTTGCAATATTTCAACAAAGAATAGTTGATTTTAGACGTATTTTTGTATATATTGTATAATTTTTACTTAATTTTACTATTATTTAGCACGAAAATTCGGCATAATTAAAATTTTATTTCTTTCATATTTTTATAAAAACGATTCATTTTTATAAAAATAGTTTTATGCTAATACTTTTCCTTCAGGGAATATTGTTCTAAATACTTTTCTTACTAATGGTCCTGCAATAATTAACTGGAATGGTAATGCCATTACAAAATTCTTTGGTATGTTAGTTAACCAGATGAATAATACGTTGCTGAAATCACCCATTCTAATACTTGCTTCAACTGCACCATAAAGTGACATTATAATTACCATTGGAACAACCATTGAACATGAAACTGAAATTACTTTTCGAAGTGTACTGCTATCCGGCTTAACTAAATATTTAAAGGCAAATCCCTTAGCCAATCCTGAAACTACAAACCAATCCATACATGCTGCAAATACATAGGCAATTGGAAATCCTAACCATGCATCCTTAATAACCTGGGCGTTAAATGTTCCTGTGTGTAATGTTACGTTGTAAATGCTCATCCATAAAACCATAGTGAAGCACATAATTACTGTGTAAATAAAACTTTCTCTCTTATTCTGTGGCATAATAAATCCTCCTTTTGTTCTTGTGTTCTTTTTCAACAGTGAAATCCATCTGCATTGCTATTCTCAATGAGTTCAGTGTGGAAGATTTTTATTCAAACATAAGAAGTTCTCCGTTTAGCTCATTTCACATAATAAAAAGTAGAGATGTAATAGTTGTTAAACTCGTTACCATCTCTACTTTCGTATCTGACTTTCACTGCGTTCTTTTAATTTTCCTTAGGTATTCTACAGTAAAATTTTATTTTTCGTAAGTACTTTTTTAAATTTCGGCACTTTAAACAATAATATGTATAAAGCTACGTTAAGGCACACACTATTGCATAAAAAGCCTCACGAAATAATGCTGATATTATCTTACATTTCCGCCTTTCATGGCTGCCTTTCTCTGATACATTTTCTTGTCAGCATTTTCAAGAAGAATTTTTAAGTTTAATTCTGATTTTCTCTCAGATTTTCAATTAATTTAAACACTTCCGGATGCTTTTCTTTTAAATGCTCATCAAGAACATGTCTTCTTTCCTTAAATCTTTCTGCCATTTCAGGATGTTCATCACTGATTCTTCTATGTATTTCTTCTCTATGCTTTTCGAAACGTTCAGCAATAGTTTTTTCATCTTTTCCTGAAATATTAACAATCTCTTTTAGATGTTCTTCAAGATGCTCTAACCACTCGTCCTCGTCAAAAGCATCCATATGTGACCAGCTTCCGTGGAAAAGTTTCTCCATATCTCCTGTTTTCTTTAATTGCTGAATCTGCAGAACAATCTGCTTTTCAATTTGCTCTTCACTTTCAGCTCCGTATGCCCAAACGAACTCCTGAACCTTGTTATCTACTCTTTTTCTTGAAGCACTTCTTTCTTCATTTTCTACGCCACCCTCTAAAGGATAAGGTCTTCCAATGCCCATATCCTTCAAAGCAATGTGAATAGTTCTTCTAACTCTTCCTTCTTCAATCATATACCCTAGCCCCAGTGTTCGAAGTTGCTCATTAATCTTTGCAATATGTTCGGTCATATAAAATCTAATGCCTTTGCCTTCAAGTGACTTGTACAACATTGCCAGCCTATCTGCTGCAGTTATATCAATACTTCCAACGCCACCTGCATCAAGAATTACAGCTTTGGTATCCGGTTTTATGCTGTCTTCAATATCGCGTTGCAACACCTGAATATTACCAAAAAACAAATTACTGCTAAATCTATAAATTATAACTCCTTCAATGGCATGTATTTGGCTTCCCTCGTTCAAATCCCTAAAATGTCTATGCCCCGGCTGTATTCCAAGAAAACATCTTGAAGGTTTTGATGTTCTTATAATCATTTCTGTAAAAGAAAGAATAATACCAATTAAAACACCATTTATTGTTCCAAGTAAAAGTACACCGAGAAAAGCTCCCATAAAAATTAGGAATTCAGTTCTGCTTACCTTCCACAACCTTGCCGCCAAGTCAAACTCCGTTGCACCCATAAGTGCTGAAATAACTATTGCCGTCAAAATAGGAATAGGAAGATATCCGATAAATCCTGTTCCGCAAAGAAGTAACACTATCATAGAAAATCCTGCCACAATGCCTGTAAGCTGAGTTTTTGCCTGATATTGTTCACCCATTGCCGTACGGGAAACTGAACCGTTAATAGGGCAACACCCTGTAAAAGCCGCCACAAAATTTCCCAGAGAAAATGCCAAAATCTCCTGATTATCATTTATTCGATAATTATTTTTTTGAGCAAAACTATTTTCCGCCAATAATGTTTCTGCCATTATTACCACTGCCACTGACAAGCTGATTGTTATAATCTGTTGGATTGAAACTGACGAAAAATCAGGAATACTCCATCTTGGAAGCCCCGGCTCCACTGCATTTAAAGTCTTAATTCCCCAATCTCTTATTGGAAGACTTATTGTGCAAATCGTACCCACAAACATTAAAACTACTGCCATTGGAAATTTAGGCATTATCTTCTTCGAGACAAAAAGTATTACCAGCGCTATCACTCCCATAATTACTGATAGAATATTTATATTAAGCGCAGTCTTATAGATATGTTCGGCTAATTCGAAAAACTCTCCTGTTCCCGATGTGCCTCCCATAACCTTTGGAATCTGCATTAATATGATCGTTGTACAAATACCTGTTATAAAACCACCCATTACCGGTGCTGAAATGTAATTAACCAGCTTTCCGGCTTTCATAAAATAAAAAGCCAACAACCATAAGGCAACAAAAAACGTCATAACAGGAACTGCTGCCATAGCCTTGTCTGAACCAGCCTCTATGTTAAGTGTCAAAAGCGCTGAACCTACAAGAGCTGCAGGAGCCGCGTCCACACCAAATATAAACTGAGGCGATGTAGAAAAAAGTCCAAAAACAAGAATTGGAAATACCGAACCATACAATCCGTAAACTGCAGGCAGACCGGCTATCTGTGCATATCCCATAGAGATAGGAATAGACACCGCCATAATAATAATTCCTGCAATAATGTCCTTTATAAAATTGTCTTTGTTATAATTTCTTAATGTTTGCAATAATTTTATATTCATTTTAAAGTCCTTCTATTCCGTTTTTCCCTATTATAACTCTATTTTTCTTTTTTGTTCACAAACATTCTTGTTATTAAAGCCACTATCGGGGAAAGTACTCCTGCTATCGGCCACACAACCCATGAAATATCCCACTTTCCTGTTGGAAATGACCATCCTAAATAGATTGCCACAAAGATTAACCAGTACACTAGCATAACGGCTCCAACAACAGGAGCTTCTTTCTTTTTCTTAACAGTGTAGTCGCCTTCCTGCAATAATACGTCAAAACTTGAATTAATGATGCCTACTCTCACAAAAAGATTAACTGCCACTGCCACGATCAGAAGCAAAATTGAAACTGATATCACCACAATATCATCTTTTGCGTTAATTCCTGCGCAAAGCATTAATGGCACACAGCTTAAAATACATAGAACTACTCCAATTCCTACTGATATTGTAAACTTCCCCGAGAAATCATTCTTCTTTTCTCTGACAATGCCATCAACACCATATTCAGTTTCTATTTCTTCTTTGCCTAGAAATTCATATTTAGAGGATTCCCTTCCGCTTAAAATAAATAGAAATACTGCTACAGCCACCATTACAAGAAGTATTGCCACGCCTATTCCGCTGGCAAAATCCTCTGTAATTCCAATTCTTCTGCTTTCACTTAAACCTATAAGGGCAATCAATGGTGCTGCAGATGCCACACATAAAGATACTCCAAATGCTATGATAGGTGACGTTTTAGTCTTAATTCGTAAAAATTCATCTGCCTCTTCCATAGTAACCTTTCGAAGCTTCTTAGAACTTTCCGTACTTTTAAAACCATCAACGTTTTCCGCTTCTTCAATTTCATCTTTTAACAAGTAATCAGTTGTAACACCAAAAATTCTTGCCAATTCCAAAATTCTGTTTAAATCAGGCACTGACTGGCCACTTTCCCATTTTGAAACCGACTGTCTTGAAACTGACAATTTCTCAGCCAACTCTTCCTGGTTCCAACCGTTCTTTTTTCTTTCTTCTGATATTTTTTCTGCTAAAATCATATTCTACTTTCCTTTCTGTTCGAACATCCTGATTTTACCATAAATAGCCGGTTACTGGCTATAAAGTCGCCTTGGAAATTTGTCAACTGATGGTTGCAACTGTGCAAAGAAGCCCTTTATATGGGCTTTTTGCTATAAATCATTCTCTGTTTTTAAAGCATTCCTTTAATATCTTATATAAACGGCACCATATATACAGGTATATAATTAATACCATTTTCCCATTTATAATCTTTGGTATGGACAACATATCTGTCTCTAATTCGACTACTGAACTTATCGCAAAATACATCTAACGATTTGTGTCCTCTGTAATTGCCTGACTTTACCTCAATTGGGCATATTTTATCACTTACAGAAATTAGAAAATCTATCTTATGCAAATGATTAGAAGTTTCACTATTCATTGTGTAATAAAACAGATTATCTCCTTTAGCCACCAACATCTGTGCGACAACATTTTCGTAAATGTATCCCAAATTAGTTTCCAGTTTATCAAAGAGCAATTTGTTATATATTACATTTTCAGTATACTTTTTATCTTTAAACGCAAGTGTTATAAACAACCCGATGTCTGATGTGAACAACTTATATCTTCCAATATCTTTCTCCAATGCCATTCCAACATCCGGATTGTTCGCATGATAAGCAATATTCACTGTAAACGAGCTTAACATATCAGGTATTAATTCTCGAACCTGCTCTGCTCTCATCCCTTCTCTTGCACTGGACAAAACATATCTGGATGCATTACTGCTGAGATTTGCAGGAATTGCATCATATATGTCGCCAGCCAATCCCGTTCCATCTATTTTTGTAAAATCTTCTTCATATAAATCAATAATCTCTCTTTTAATCTCATCAACTACCTGCAGATTATTATGTTCAATATACGTTTCCACAGCCTGAGGCATTCCTCCAACAAGCATATATAGCCTGAACATACGCATAAGATTTCGGTGCAGTGCATTTCCTGCTGACTTTTTATTTTCCAACAACATCTTAATTGTATCTGTAGTCACTTCATCATCTATTGCCCACAAAAATTCTTCAAAATCCATAGGATACATTGATATTTTGTGTTCCTCACTTGGAATTAATATATCTTTCGTATTCTTTTTTATTGACAAAAGTGAGCCTGTTTCAATATATTTATATCTCCCGTCTGCCACCAGATACTTAATTGCCTGTCTTGCTTTCGGAAGCAATTGAACTTCATCAAATATGATTACTGACTCTTTCTCATATAATCTAACTCCTGTTAGCTGCTGTAATTGTAGGAAGAAAAAATCTAAGTTATACGTATCATCAAACAATTCTATTATTTCTTTACTCGTATGTGCAAAATCAATTAAAATGTATGACTTAAATTCTTTTTTTGCAAACTCCTCTGCAATAGTAGACTTTCCAACTCGTCTGGCTCCTTTAATCAATAGGGCATATTTGTCACTACGCTTTTCTTTCCATTCCAGTATTTCATTATATATCTTTCTTCTAAAAACTGATTTTGGCATATTTTTTCACCTCTCTAGCATCAGTATAACGCAAATCCCTATTCATGTAAACGTAAATTCTACGCAAATCCCCATTCGTTTGTTTCTAATTTCTACGCAAATCCCTGTTCGTTTTCATCTGATTTCTACGCAAATCCCCGTTTATTACTTTTCGGGAGCAATTATATTGATAAATAGGTTTCTTTTTAGTCTAAACATTTCCATTAACTTTATTATCAATGGCGCGCACTAATAATTCATGTCTTTTTCGTGTATCTGCATTCTTACCACAATACGCTCTTTCAATATATTCTTTTTTGACTTTCCACTTTACATAGATTATTATTTTATACAGAAAAAATATTCAAAAGAGGTACATATATGCAGAATGACAAAAATTTCTTAGGCACGGCTCCTATTGGAAAGCTTCTTCTAAAGCTGTCTATTCCAACGGTAATCGCCCAGCTTATTAATATGCTTTATAATGTTGTAGACAGAATTTATATCGGACATATTCCGGGGGAAGGCAGTCTTGCTCTTACCGGAGTCGGCGTGTGCATGCCGATTATTATGATTGTTACTGCTTTTGCAGCTCTTATCAGTTCCGGTGGTGCGCCAAGAGCTTCTATTTGTATGGGAAAACAAGATAATAAATCCGCAGAACAAATATTGGGAAACTGCTTTTCTTTACAGATTGTTGTTTCTATTGTTCTTACGGTGGTTTTGCTGATTTGGAATAAAGATTTGTTAATGGCTTTTGGTGCCAGTAAAAATACACTTGGATACGCAACGGACTATATGCATATTTACGCTTTAGGCACATTGTTCGTTCAGTTAACTCTGGGCATGAATGCTTTTATTACTGCTCAGGGATTTACAACAACTTCAATGGTTTCTGTTCTTATCGGTGCCATTTGTAATATTACTTTAGACCCTGTATTCATTTTTGTTTTTAATATGGGCGTAAAAGGTGCAGCCCTTGCAACTGTGCTGTCACAGGCAATTTCAACCATATGGGTAGTTGTTTTTCTTAGTGGCAAAAAAACACAGCTTCATCTGCGAAAAAAATATATGGGCTTGAAACCTAAAGTTTTTCTTCCATGTGTTGCACTGGGACTTGCAACTTTTATTATGCAGGCAAGCGAAAGCGTTGTAACCGTCTGCTTTAACTCATCTCTCCTTCATTACGGTGGAGATATTGCCGTTGGTGCTATGACTATTTTAACCAGCGTTATGCAGTTTGCCATGTTGCCACTTCAGGGAATCGCCCAAGGCTCACAGCCTATTGCCAGCTATAATTACGGTGCAAAAAATGCAGACAGGGTAAAGAAAACTTTCCGTCTGCTTGTAATTACATGCTTAACATATTCCACATTGCTTTGGGCTGCAGTACAAATTATTCCAAAAGTATTCGTAAGTATTTTTACTTCCGACGCAAAACTGGTTGCCTTTACTGCACCAATGTTAAAAATATATTTGGGTGGTTTATTCCTTTTCGGAATTCAAATTGCCTGTCAGATAACATTTACGTCCCTTGGCAAAGCAGTCAACTCTATTATTGTTGCTGTTGTGCGTAAGTTCGTACTGTTACTTCCGCTTATTTATATTATGCCTCACGTTGTATCTAATCCAACTATTGGCGTATACATGGCAGAGCCTATTGCAGATATTATTGCTGTGCTGTTTACATCTGTTTTGTTTACATTCCAGTTTAAAAAAGCACTTGCACAAATTAGGAATTCTAATAAAATGTAACGAAGAATGTGATATTCTTATTAAATTTACAAACCGAAATGATCCTTATTACTATTGCATTAAAGATGAAATCTTTAATGCAATATATCACAGATTTCTTCCTGAAAACTTTCATGAATTTGGTTTTTCCTCCGGCATTAGGCTCAGCCACATACTTCTTTATTCCACCCTTTGTAGCTTCGCCACACTTTCCACATGCATTGAAACTTTACCTCGTATTAACATTCGCGCACAATCTAGTGTAATCATAATTTTTTGCACCCCTTGTCATATAATGATTTTGGATATCTCTAATTAGCTTCTTTGCGACATGAATAATAGCTACTCGGTAAGGATAAGAGGCTATTTAGTTCTACATCAAAGATGGAATTATTTACACCAACAGTATTTGCTGCTAACTCCTTTAACTTCAGGAATTGCTGAGGCAAAAAATTGCCTCTGGACAATGAGCGAAGTTTTTCATAAGAAGCTGAATTTATGCGAGCCATCTTTTCAGCAGAACCATAGTTTTCAAGCAGATACAAAGCAGTTTTTGAAAATCGCTCATTAAATAATGGCTTGAGCTCGATAACTTAAATACCGTAAATGAACTAATACGATACGGAATAATAAGTGAAGACAACACCAATAAATTTATATCACTCCATCAGATGATTATGGAGGTTTCACTAGTTGAGAATATGCCTTCTGTATCATTATGCAAAAAGCTACTTAATCATCTACATTTTATTTGCCTTGCAAGAGGTCTTGATGTGACAAGACCTGTCATTATAACTAATGCACTTACAAGTATAAATAACCACATTATTATAGAACACAATAACTATTATCTTTCTTTTCTTCAGGATATGTTCCCTTACTTTGAAAAGTACGGATTAATTAACGTATTGCCCGACATAATAAGCAGAATTGAATTATTGATGAATGAAAAAGAATCCACTATAAACGAACTAGACAAAGCACTGTTGTTGGATTACAAAGTATGGCTTTTACTTTCAAAAAAAGAATATGACAATGCTATAAAGAAATACAACAAAGCAATTAGACTTGTAGAAAACTATCATAATTTAAACGAAATATCAGCTCGCTCTGACAATCTTCTTTCAAACATATACAATAATCTTGATTACACAACCGGAATGTTTTATCAAGGTATTATTTTCCTTAATAAAAAAGACTATAAGAATGCCGCTTCTGCATTATAATAGCGAGCATTCAGGTAATAAAGTCCTGTTAATTCATCATAAATTCCACCTGTATAACAAATTTCATTATAGAAATCACTATCTGTTTCAATTGATGTTTCGCCATAGTCTGTATAACTGTAACTCTGACTGCATTCACCTTTTCCATTTGTTATGGCTGTTGTAGAGCCCTGAACATACTTTGAATAGAAATACTCACTCTGGCTACCACCATAATATCTAATGCCTGCAAATGTATTGTTCTCATTTCCTATGATGTTCTGGCTTGTCTTTTTACCATTATCATCCGTTGTGTATAATAGTACACTTCCTTCATAATAATAACATGTTGTGGTTGTGATGGACTTTCCATCTGCCGTTGTTGTTTCCGTCTTTCTGATTCTCTGTCCCTGACCGTTATAATCACCTTCAATATTTTTATTAGCGTGTTCAAATCCTGATTTCTTGTATCAATTATTTTCTGTTCACTTTCAACAAGAAAAAAGCCTTTACTTCCATGGCTAATAATAAGTCTCTATTTTTCAATAACTATTGCAAAATTATATCTTGTTTAAGAAAATATTTTAATTTTAAAGATAAAAAATTCTTCATCCTGCAATGCTTTATATTCTATATTGTAATTATTCAGAATATTACTTACAATATATAAACCTAATCCATTACTATTTTCCTTATTTAAATCAAATTTAACATCAAATATTTTATCCATATTCGAAATTTTATTGTTACCGTATGAATTCTCTATATATAACCAATCATTAACT
>UMGY01018228.1_pt1 | contig 25338 bp, 20 predicted proteins | sample 1965391 | NCBI WGS metagenome assembly UMGY01 (sample SAMEA4836084, study PRJEB28245) | human gut metagenome | biome: gut microbiome; material: fecal sample | place: Denmark | collected 2008 | reverse complement strand
AAGAAACGGCTTCTTTCCTCTGCCGTAGAAGCGCATTAATAGTATAAACGCCTATTCCGGCTTGTCCCAGCAGTATGGATAACTGGAAAAAGTCGAAAATCCAATAGATGGGATTGCTGGTAGTGCCATCGTTGGCAAAATAATCATAGAAACAGAGTGAGGACACGCAACTTATTGCGACCAATCCTGCACAGATAAATGAAATGATTCTTTTATTCATTGTATTCAGCATAATAAATCGGAACTAAAGCCCTGTACTTACTTTCTTTTTACACCTTTCCCGATAATTGAATCCGCAGCTACGCATCCTTGCGAACGGCTGTCAATCGAGCCGCCCCTGTAATCCCCCGCAACGAAGTAGCTGCCCGCCGGGACGACAACCGCAGTCGTGGTAGCCGTTGCCGAATCTATGGGTACAACGCTTTTACAGATGTTCACCTTCATGCCATTGGGCAGACTTTCGCAATACTCTTCACATTCATCTTCTTCATAGAAAAGTTTCCGTATGAATACCCATTCACACTTTTTGCCGTTCACGATACATTGCTGATCCTGAAAGCGGACAGTATCGCCCGGTAGTCCGACAATTCGTTTAAATGCCCTTTCCTGAAAGCCGGGAATGTATGAATGATATGCGATTACGTCCCCATAAGTCAGGGAATCCACCGGAATAAGGTTTACTATTTCACCCACTTGATAGTTCGGGTACATTCCGGCACTGGTCAATTCAACTTTTGGGTTACATGCCGCCAATATCAATGGCATGACAAGCAAATACAATAACTTTTTCATAAGATTGATTTCATTCATCCAGAAAATCATCATTACTTAGATAATACTCAATAGCCTTTATACAATCTTTGTACAATGTTTTGGGATTCAATTTATATTGAAAGCTCAATATATCCTTAAATGTTTCAACATCGACCAACGAACTCATATCCAAATCGTATGCTTGTTTAGGGACTTCACCATCTTCTGTTTCCACATATTCATCCTCTTCTTCCGATTCAATGACTAAATATTTGCCATTCTCCAAGTTCTCTGTTTCAATAACACTTTTTGAGCAATAGATATAAGCGTCACATGGTAATGCTTTATAAGCATTGATTAAATCTCCGATAGTTCCAAATTCTTTCATATATACTAATTTTGATACATTATTTCATTTTTTCAGATGCTTTTCCAATGCAATATACACTTCTTTCCGGTAACTGACAAAAATAGTTTTATCTGTTTGGGACGAATCTTTCTTTTTCCCGTCATAATGCGGAATATTGGATAAAAACAGGCTATACGAGAAAATCATGTTCTCCTCTATTTTACGGGAAGATTTGAATGACTTGGCAGATATGTAAGAATAAATACCCTCTTTACAACGGTAGGGCTTATACATTTGCACAACTCCCCACGAGTTTATCTCATCCACCCGGATGCTTCTTTTCCCGAACAGGCTTCGTGCTTCTATTCTATCCTCACAAAGTAAAATCTTACTGGGTAGTGCCCAACAGATTAACAGGATAGACAAAGATATGGGCAACAGGAAAATAAGTAAGACTTTATTCTCACTTAAATTGGCTACACATAAAAAGTAGATCATAAATGAACTGAATATACAGCAAATTGCAACTCCTGCCCAAACAAACTTATTTGTAGGGTAAATCCAGAATGTCTTTTTCCCGGAATCCTTGTCTCTCATATCCAATTCTATTCTTTTATTCCCCATAAACTTTTGAAATATACCTCTTTATCCCAATCCTCAAATCCAATAACGACATAATAAACAGGAGAGCCGTCGGTATAATCCTTTTGGGCTTTCAACGCCTCAATATCCTCTTTTACCGCTTCTTTACCGTATCTATTCACTTTAGCTGTAATGCACGTGACGAGCATGTTCAAATACTCTTGAGTACTTTGATCCGTTTCCTTTAAATTAGAGTCGCAATAGTCAATCACCTTCTCATAATTCAAGTTGGCAGACGCAGTATCTCCCGTAAAATCGGATATGATAGCCTTTAAAAACCAGTTCATCCAAAAAGCACCATATTTTACCTCTGCATCATCCAGCGTGGCAAGTGCCGTGTCAAACTTTCCCTGACAACACTGTATCTGGGATTTTTGCCCATAGAGTGTGTGATAGAACCACGACCTGTCATCATCAGATGTTTGCGACTGGTCTACAAGCACGATTGCCCCGTCAATCAGTTCAATCGCTAAAGCCAGCGAATCCGGATTATTGCGGTTTGCTCCGGCAAGCTGTAATGCCCGTTCAGCAGTTTTGCCAGCCATGACTAACGGTTCATTCTGATCCGTCTTTTTGTTTTTTGAGTTGACACATGCAGTTGCTATCATTGCATGAATTATCAATATGAATAAGATTCTTCCTTTCATTCTCTATTTTGAGCTATTTATTAATTATTTTTCATAATGAAAAATGGGACGGAATAGCATTTAACTCTTTTATTCCCATTGTATTTTATATCAAATATGATTTGAATAAAATTACTATACCTAATAATACAAGCATTATTAAAGTAACTAAACCTACACTTGCTATCCCAATGAATAATATTTTTTTCTTCTTACTCCATGCTTTTATATTACGAGGTATAAATATATGAACTAATATACTCAATGTTAATCCTAATAGAAGAAATGTTGGTGAATACAATTTATATCCTCTTACAAAGTGGACTAAATCGTCATTTTTATTCCCCATAACAGAATTAACGTAGCAATAATAACAAGGCTTAAAAATAAAATAGCTTTCTTTACTTTGCTAAGGTGTTTGGGATTATTGCTTTTTTTATGATTGTTTACGGTAAAAGAAGCTGCTTGCATTACTTCATACCGTTTTATTTCTTCGCTATGTTGGGTAGTAATAATTTTCCATAAATCCACATCTAAAGGAGTTATTTCTTTTTCATTTTTACCATCGCTATATTTTATTTTAATCAGTTTATGATTAGAAAAATAAAACCCTGTTATCACAGTGTTATTGGATGCGGGCATATATTCTTTACAGGTCACTTTTTCCATTATATTTCTTCCTGCAAAGATTTAAGCCATTTTTGAGCAAACTCTTTTTGTTCAGATGTGTTAGGAAACTCTCGAATATCCGTATAATTAAATATCATGGAAATATCCTTTCTTAAAGCGGGCTTTCCAAGAGTTAAGATATAGACTTTATCAGAAGTACTCATCATTCCTGACTGGTGTGCATTTATCATAGCACCACAACATTTCAGACCAATGCCATTTAACAAAAGCATATCCCGCAACTTTTGAAATGTTGGAAAAATGTCTTCTTCTTGTACTTCATACAGATGATCATCCAATGACACAGACATTGTAAATAGATCATCTTCCATGATATTTATTGTCAGTTCAAATTCTGAATTATCAGCCAACTTGACTGCTACTATATTTTCTTTATATTCTTCCATATCAATTATCATTTATGAATTGTGAATAGCTGGCTGTTAGGGCAGCGCATCCGCTTGTTATTCCCATAGTAGTTCCCCTATGCCCTCTAAGGCACTATATCGTAAATGGTCTGATCGTTATTCTTGAAAATGGTTTGTTCAATCAATTTTCCGACATGAACGATGCTGTCAATATCCGCATTGACTTTCAGGCTTAGAACCGGAGCAAATTTCACATGATCGTAATCTATGGGCGTGTTGTTATAGGTCGTTTCGATAATTGGGTAATTATGCTCTTTGGCAAACTGCTTCAATGTATCCAGATAGGGAAGTTGGTCTTTGCTCATGGCTTCAAAATCAATGTAGAACTTTCCGTTATCCTGCATGAAATAGATACAATCCACACCATTGGCACAGATACCCGTAAAATCATATTCCGTTCGTCCTGCCTGTACGTTTTTCAGCACGCCCGGCAACTTATCCATTGTAATCTGTGCGGCTACCGGAATATAAGGATTTATACTCTCACTCTGCGTAGCTCGCTTGTTTCCATATCCACATCCCAGTAACCCCAGAATAGAGGCAAACATTCCCATCCTTATTATTTTAAAGTGTTTCATATTCAAATTACTTTTATGATTTCATCCATTTCATTGAAATAGACTGCAAATATACGTTATGTGTTTCAATCCTATACTCTGATTTTTATCATATATATTCTGATAATGTCTGGTGGCTAATCGACCATCAGGTCGACTCATCCGCTTGTTTTCTGTATTATTTTATTTCTAAACAATATGTATGACACCAATAAACAAAGTAAAAATGGTATTGTAGTATCATACAAGCACATTGTACCAGAAAATAAAATCATCAAAATAGGAATAAGAAAAAATGATAGGGAACTATACAGTATGCTGTTTCTAACTCTTGCATAGCAGTTCAAGAACAAAGTGATTGCTCCGGTAGATAATGCCAAAATTCCCAAAATTGACCAAGCCAATGCCATACCTCTATAAGAAACATCCATATCTGGTACAGGTTTTATATTTTGAGTCCTTAGCCAAAGAATACCCGTGGTACACAATAGACTAATACATAATATTCCAAACCATATTTTCAATAAGAGTTTGATTATATAGTATTTCTGTTTCATTTTTCGTTTATTTATTATCAAGTTAATGTCCGGTGGCAGCATTTTAATTCAAGCTATCTTTCATCATTATTCGTAGTTGTTTTTGCGTAGGTAATGTTTTCCACCCTTTATCTGGTGCTTTTAGAGTAAACCAAGATGGTACGCTGTCTAATATAAGATGTCGGTCGGGGGCTTTGGCTAAGAATGTCACAAAGTAACGGGTTCCGATTGGAGTGTTTTTACTCTCGGCAAATGATATAAAAAAACTTCCTTCATATAAAGTCTTATTATATACAAACTCATATTTTGCACTTTGCCCTCTATAAGCAGAACCGTATTTAACAAGAGTTACGATAGAATATATACCATCCTTTCTTATATTGTTGTTTCTAATTGTTGAAACGCCATACAATAGAATGAATACTACAATTGGAACTATAAATTTTAAAATCTTAGTTTGACTAATCATATTTATTGCTATTCTATATACTTTCTTTTTTGTACTCTGTTGATAATGGGTTGCAGCTTGCCGCCGTTAGTCGGAACAGGTGCATGTTATAAGCTAAATTTCGTATTCAATCTTGTAATCTTCATATACATTGAATACCGTTTCACAATCAGATAAAATACTTTCAAGTAAAGGTTTGACTTCACTATTCCAATCCAACTTACCCAAACCTGCACCTATTTTCGGGAGCGACACAGTTTTGATACCTCTGCTTTCGCACACTTTTTTCAAGCGTTTCAAACCTTTATTCAGATAGGTAAGTTCCGCATGATACATATCGGGTTGTGTAGCGATGTAAATTATACCCGGAGAGAAACCTTTGATTTCTCCTATGAACACATCGCCAGCTTGAAACTTAGTGTTTCGTGTGTACTTCTTAAAGAGCTTTTGGATTTCAGGGAATTGACTTGACAGCTTAAAAGCAAGCCCAGTTCCTAATCCTTCTTGTGAGCCAATAGCTACACCTTGTGCTATGTACTCATCTTTACTCTGTAATATATCTCCCGAAATGTATTTTATCATATTGTTTCCGTTTTTCTGTTGCTTATAATGTTTTGTGGCTAACCGACTTTGAGGACGGTTGAGCCGCTTGTTATCGGTTATTTAAAACTCTGGAATGTCATTCAAATACAATGGAATATTTACAGACTGCCAATTTCTTCCAAAACATTCAACTAATAGTATCAACCCCAATAGTTTTAATACACTTCCGGCATAATATATTTGATCTTTTTTCTTTCCAACCCAATCATAGCCGTTTGATGAATATGCAGATGTTACATTAATCCTAAACTTCTTTTGCAGTATGAAATTTATTGCTATTGCATCAAACTGATTTACTAACAAGTCATGTTGCTCTTTAGGCAATTGCATATCATTCTCATTGATATAGCTTATTGCTAACAACGACAAAGGGTCATTACCAGCTATTTTGAAATTTTCTTTCTCTAAATAGAAAATATAATCTTCATCATCTTTTAATGTATATAGTTTATATTGTTTCGTATAAATCATATAAATGGCACTATTGTATGTATTCATTGCATCTGTAATTCGAAACATATAGATATTATTTATTGAGTTGTAATTAATTTAACCGATAATGTCCGGCGGATAATCAACCCTTATGGAGATTAATCCGCTTGTTATCCACCACTATTTAATAAGAGCTATTTAACATTTTGATATTAAGATTGGAAAATAGTTCTTCATTTTCAACTACCCAAACATCTTCAAGAGGACAATCAATATATCCCCATTCATGCCAATTTCCTACAAGCCATTTAGTGCTCACTGCATAAGTTTCATAATTAGCATCTGAAGGTAATTTGTGCAATATCATACCTGCATAATATCCTGATATAGTCCATAATTGATATGCTTGCACACCTATTTGCTCCGCTACCATAAAATATACGGTATCTTCATAAGGGTATTTACCCTTACATTTTAGGATTGCTCCTCTTGAAAGATATTCTGTATAATCAATTAATTTAACCATTTTATTTTTTTATTCTTGGTGGATAATGTTCGGCAGATAAACCACTTTCAATGTTTCATCTGTTTGTTAGCAACCTGTTCTATCCTTCTAATCCATTACATTCACATTCAATTTTTCCGTTTTCTTTGGTATATAGACTATACCATATAACATGACCTGCATAATAATCAGGGGAACAACTTATATACATGTTTATATCTGTTATCCCTTCCCCAACAGAAAAATAAATAGATTGCACCTTTAAGCTATTATAAAAATCAGTTTGAGTTATAGGTAAAAATACTTTTTCCTCATATGCCGTCAAATAACAATCTTTTTCGTTTGTTACTTTAGAATCTTCATCTTTTATCCATTCTTCAGCAAGTCTAATCATTCCTTCCTCTATTGCTGTTTCTGTGCAGATTTCTTTATTATTATTTACCCACACTAAAACAGATTTAATTATAGGGAGAATAGATATATTGTCAATTCCTTGTTTATTAGATATTTCGACACGAGTTGATTCATTCCATATTGAAACATGGAAATTATACTCATAAGACAGACTTCCTTGTACAAAATCTTTTTCTGTAAGTTGTTCTATTTCTACTATCATCTTGTTTTCGCTTTATGGGTTGCTAATGTCCAGCGGATAATCGACCTTTTAGGGGAGATTAATCCGCTTGTTAGCAACCTCTTTTCGTTTTATAGATTATTTCAGAATATCCATTTGGAAATGATTTGGTAATAGTTTCTAAAGTCCCATCGTCTTGATATTGGAATATGTGAACTAAATCACTACCACTTTTACCATCAATATCATATTGTTTGATTTCAATATGTGTCAAAGCGTTTTCTTTATAGATATAATTCTCTTCACGGCTACCATGACTACCACATAACTGTAACCGTTTCAACTTTCCGCCCTCGAAAAAGTTATGGCATACATTCATCAAATGTTTACCATTATCATATAGAATACTTTTCACAAGATTGTCTGTATAATATAGGAAAGTGTGATAAAACTGATTTTCAATCGAACAACCAACCTTAACTTCGACTATTTGATTTTGATTATTAAACCCGTAGATACAAAGATTTTTGGTGCTTTTTACTGTATCAGGACGCTTTACAGGTTTTCCTTGTTTGCAACCATTACGCTGATAGGAATATGGAGTAAGTTCATAAAACTCGCCCTTATACAACTCAGTCCTGACAACATCGCTTTCTATTTGTTGTCTTATGATTTCAAAGTCATTTTTCAATGCTTCAAATTCAGTTCTTAAAGTTTCTTCAATCATTTCCATTTATTTGGGGTTGCTAACGTTATGCTAACAGCGGTCATTTAATGTTTCGCTGTTATTTTCTCTAAGTATTTTATTAAATCTCTTCTTCCAAAATATCGTCCAACGGGCTTTTGATCTTACTTTTATAAGTGTCTGCAATATGGACGTACATCTCTGTTGTCTTAATATTTTCATGCCCCAACAGTTCTTTTATGATTTTCAAGTCTGTTCCTTGTTCTATCAAATGTGTAGCGAACGAATGGCGGAACAAATGGGGATATACTCTTTTTGTTATTCCTGCTTCATGGGCTATCTCTTTCAGTTTTTTGGAAACGATACTTTCAGAGAATTGTACTCCGGCTTCACGTTCAAAAAGCCACTTTTCCGGCTGATATGCTATCCTATATTCTTCCAGTTTATTGATAAACGGTTTGGATAGCAGCGTATATCGGTCTTTCTTCCCTTTTCCCTGTCGCACATGTATCAGTGAACGGGAAATGTTTATATCATCCGGTTTTAAATTCAGCAATTCGCTGATACGAAGCCCTGCCGAGTACAGCAGCGAATACATGCAATAAAACCGCAAATCTTCTTTAGCTACTGTTAGAAAGCCTTTCACTTCTTCCTTGCTCAATACATCCGGCAGTGTCTTCTCACGTTTTGCACGGTTTACCTTGTAGCAGTGACGTTCGTTGCCCAGCACCTTTTCATAATAGAACTTGATCGCGTTGATACGTTGGTTCTGTTGGCAGGAAGAGATATTTTTCTTGTCTATCAGTTGAAGCAGGTAAGCATTTATTTCGTCCGGCGAAATCCTTTTCAGGTTGCTTCCGGCAAAATACTGTTGAAAATCTCCGATATAGGTAGTATATACCCGTATTGTATGATCGCTGTAACGCATCTGTTTCAGCTTTTCCAAAAAGCCCGCTGGCAGTTCCGGGCGGATGTTCTTTTCTTTCTCCGGTTTATTTGTAGTGTCTGTTACTTTGGAATAGTCAATAAATGCAAGATTCACATAACGGTCGAAGAACTCTGCCAAAACAAAGTCTTCTGCTGGCAGGTATGCCTTGTTGCTTGCAAACAGCACACCCTTCTCCTTTGACAACAATAGCCTTGCAGCATCGTTATTTCCGAAAGCTACCTCAATATATCTTCTCCTTCTCCGTATGGAGCGGGAGAGAATCATACGTTCTTTTTTCCGGTATGTTTTTATATTCTTTATTTTGTCAGGCATAATGTCTGTGTTATATGGCTTCTTATCTACTAAATGACGATATTGGGCAAATTTATGCTATTTCCTTCTATTCTCTATTCTGATTTTTATCACATACATTCTGATAATTCATCAATATTAGGTATTATGCCTCTAAAAATACGGTTTTGTCTAATCACCCACAAAGGAATCTGTTAGTTTTTTCCTATATCCTATAAAATAGAACAATACGGCTCCTCGTTTCGGAAGAATTCCCAATTAACAATGTTAATGCTATTCTTAAAGTATTCCATTCTTGAATAGAAAGAATAAATCTTTTGCACTTAAAAGACTTCTTCTTTATCATCAAAAGCCTTGCTTTAACATTGTGTTAAAACAAGGCTTTGACCGACAAGCAACAAAGCGTCATAATCATCTAATTTGCAAGCAAATAGATAAAACCTTCAATTCATATCCCCCGAATTCCCCGTTCATACATTCTGAAAGGAGATAATTACTTTTCTGACAAGTAAAGTTTCATTCTAAATCAATACTAACGTAAGCTATTTATTAGGGCACAGCGATAAATTACAAATAAAAAAAGCCGCAAAGTCTTTTTATAGACTCTGCGGCTTGGGTTGTGTGTGCTTTTTTTAGATCTTCATGTGTATTAGTTGGCTAATCCCGGATTGGCAGCAATAGCATCTTTCGGAATAGGAATCGTATAGCGCGGATCATCCTGTTCCAGTATATAGGTTTCGCCTTGGAGGACTTTCACAATCCGTGGACGCGTAGTACGACGAAGGTCAAACCAACGATGTCCCTCAAAAGCAAGTTCACGGGCACGTTCATTCAATATTTCACCAATCAAAGCATCTTTATCCATTGTATTCACAGCATTCTTTTTCTCAACATAAGCTACGGGAGTGTAACGTTTCTGCATCAGTTCCAAAAGACGCGTACGTGCCTGCGGCAATTTGTCCAGACGCGCAGCAGCCTCGGCTGCATTGAGATAAAGTTCACCTACACGGAAAGTACAGGAGTAATCTCTTTTCCCTCCTTTAGAACTCTTTCGATTTCCATTTTCATCGGGAGCAGCAAAATAGGCAGCCAATCTCCTGTCACCTTCCTGATAAATAGTAAGAAAAGAGGCAGGAGCCCATGCAGCGTTATTGACTACTGAACTCATAACTTGCTCCAATGCCGTTATGGTTTCAACAGATTCAAAATGATTAGGCAGAACAAAGGAGGCTTCGTTCATATCAACAAGAACAGATTTTTTTGCTAATACTGCTTCGGCAGATTCAAGACATTTCTGCCACTCACCCATATATAGGCTGACACGAGACTGCAATGCATCTACTGCCAGAACGCTGAACCGATAAGAGAAAACTGTTTCCCATTCTTCTTTGTTTATCAGTTCACGAGCTCGTTCGATATCTGACAAAATAGAAATATAAACTTCTTCTACAGTATTGCGTCCTAATGTCTTTTCAATATCCGTATCCAACTTCAAAGGTACTGACTTTGAACTTAAGGCTCCGGGCTTAGTATATGGCTGACCATGTAAGTTTACCAAAACAAAATGCATATAAGCACGAAGTAGATAGGCCTCCCCTACCAACTGGTCCACTACTTCAGGAGTGCCCTCTGTAATTTCTTTTTCATTCTCGATCAACTGGTTAGCTATAAAAAGTACATTATAGAAATTGGACCAGGTAAACTGACTCGTCCCCGGAAACGGAGAAACATCATTCCAACGTTCGATGTCTCCGAATGAATTCCGGTCGTATTCATTATCATTCACCATCATCTCGTCCGAACGGAAACAAGCTTGTCCGCGGTCCTTCGGTACATTCAGATAAGCACGCGCCAATAAAGCGCGATACTCTTCAGCAGTTTGGGGGATCACGCTTCCCACCGGTTTTATGTCCAGATAACTATCACAGGCAGATAACATCAACAGACAACTCAACAAAGTCAAAACATATATTTTTTTCATCTTCTTTCTTCTGCTTAATGATTAAAAATTTAAATTCAAGCTAAACGTAACTGATTTAGGAATGGGCGGTGCATACGGATTGTACATTGATTCCGGATCGAGGAAATTTTTGTAGCTTGAACCAAATACAAGTAGATTACGTCCTTCAATAGCTACCGAAGCTGACCCCATTCCCAAAGCTTTGGTCATTTTCTCCGGTAAACGATAACCTAAACGCAGATTCTGCAAACGGAAATAGTTCAGCTTCTTCACCCAAATATCCAGATTCCGATATATATCACTCTTTTGATCATACCAATAATACTCATCAGCACGTTTTTCACTGGTAATCAATGCCGGTAAATGTCCGTCGGTGTTTTCCGGAGTCCAACGATCCAAAATGTCACGATTCACATTCTGTCCCCGATCAAAATTGATAGAGTTATAGGAAGGGGTCGTACGTACATATCCTCCTAAATTAAAGGATAAATTCGCTGTCAATTCCCAGTTTTGATAGCTGAATGTATTGATCAGACCGCCGGTATAAGGAGTATCTCCCGAACCCATATATGAATAAAATCCACGTTCTTCTGCCGGAGTTACATCTGAACTAACCGTAAAACCTAATCCATAAGGATCCTGTAAGCGATACAGTTCTTTCAAAGTAACCTTCTTCCCTTCTTTATCATAGAACAGAGGATAACCATCCGCATCCAATCCGGCAGTCTTTATCGCAAAAATAGCACTGACTGGATATCCTTCACGCCCCGGAGTAGTCTGAGCCTCCGGAATAGCTTCCTGCAATACCTTGTTGTTATTGTAGGCAAAGTTGAAGTTCGTATACCATGAGAAATTTTTGGTAGCAACGTTTCGTGTGGAAAGAGATACTTCCACACCTTTATTGGTCATACTCGCCCAATTGACACTGGTCGAAACAAAACCGGTTTCAAGAGGCAACATTTGTCTTCCGATCAGATCTGTACCTTTACGATAGTAATAATCCACACTCAGGTTAATTGCCTGATTGAGTACCGAAAAATCAAACCCAACATTCACGGATTGAGTTTTCTCCCAACGAAGTTTCTTGTTCGGGGCCGAGTTTATATCGATCATATGTTCGGATCCACCCGGTAAAATATTGTCTACCACATATTTGCCCAACAGGAAAGGAGAAGTGTTTTTATCTATATTTCCCTGAATACCATATGAAGCACGGAATGCAAGATTATCCATCCACTTTCCGGCTCCCTGCATGAAAGGTTCATTCGATAACCGCCATAATCCACTTATTGAATACAGAGGGAGATAACGGTACTTCTTATCGACACCAAATAAATCCGAACCGTCAAAACGGATGCTTCCTCCGAATGTATAACGGTTCATCAACGAATAGGAAGCTGTGGAGAAGAAAGAAACATAAGCATTCTCTTTATACGTTTTCTTATGGAGTGGAAATTGTTTGGCGCGATCTTCGTCCGGAAAGATAACCGGCTTCGTGGTCAACGTCTGCCTGTCGAAGCCATATCCCGCGGAAAAGAGTGTCTCATACCAAGTTTTACGCAATTCAGTACCCACCATTATTTCCAGTTCGTGAATATCATTGAAGCTATCCCGATATTCTCCCATTGCCTTCCAGGTAATCTGAGAATTCGTGTTTTCATATGCCTTGTGCACGCCTCCGTCCGGTATGAAGTATTTGTTGCTTTGAGAAGCAGAATCCCAATATTTACTGTTCTTACGGGTTAAACGCATTGAGAAACTTTCCTGGTCGGCAATCTGTTCTTTTGAGGCCTTCTCTAATTGCAACCCAAGCTGGGTAGTAAACTTCAGCTTATCATTGAATCTCAGTTCAGCATCGAAAATAGATGAAATCGCATTAATTGTCTCTTCGTTCGATGTATTTTTACGTTCCTCAAAAATATTAAAACCTAAATCTGTATCAGAAGTATTTTGTACATCGAAATCGTACACGTAATTTCCATTTGCGTCGAAAGGCTGATAATATGGATTGGCCTTGCGTGAATAATAAACCGGATTCACTAATCCGTACGTATCTGTCAGGTAAGTTTTGTTATTACGACGGTTGGCAAACAAAGAAGCACCGAACTTTAACATGCGGTTGACTTTATACGAAGTCTTCGCTACAATATTCAAACGATCCAACCCAACACCTTTTACGTTACCGTTTTCTTTATAATATCCGATAGAAGTATAATAGGTTACACGTTCGTTACCTCCCGAAAGGCTCAAACTATACTCCTGATTAAAAGCATCACGAAAGAGAATATCATTCCAATCGGTTTCAGTATCCCGTAACCGGTTGATATCAGCTTGCGCTTCAGAAGTCAATGCTCCCCAGCCCCCGTTTTTGTATGCATCGGTCAGACCGTAACCGGAAATAATTTTAGAGACTCCACCCTTATTATCCCCATAGGCAAAATTAGAACGGAGCAGTTCAAGTTCCAAATCTACTTTCTCCTGAGAGTTCAACAGATTCAAACGCTTGGAACTCAGTGTAGGCATATAAGTAAACTTTGAAGAAAAGTTAATCACCGGCTTCCCTACTTTTCCTTTTTTAGTAGTTATCACAATCACACCATTTGCAGCGCGAGCCCCGTAAATGGCAGTAGCAGCCGCATCCTTCAGTACGGTAATATTTTCAATATCCGCAGGATTCAATCCGGCAATAGACGACTGTTGTATATTAGAAATATCATTCAAGATCTCCGACTGAGGTACATCCGTACCTTCCAATGGAATACCATCCAGAACCCACAACGGATCCTGAGTTCCATTTAATGACGAAGTTCCACGAATACGTATTTTTGCCGGTGCACCGGGTGCACCGGAAGTAGAGGTTACGGAAAGTCCGGCAATTTGTCCGGCCAATGCCTGATCGATACTTTTTACAGCACCAATAGTTTCATCCGAAATGTTCAGCTTCCCAACGGCAGCTGTCAGTTTACGACGTTCTACAGTTTGATAACCGGTCACTACTACTGCATCAAGCATTTGTGCCGATGGAGAAAGAGTTATTTCATATTGATTCTTCCCGGGAACAAGCTTAATTTCCTGCACATCATATCCTACATAGCTACAGAATAGACGAGTTACTCCCTCGGGTACTGAAATATTGAATTTACCATTTATGTCGGTAATCACTCCTGTCATCGTCGGAGAGTTGCCGTCTTTTGACAGATCCTCTGCCTTTATATAGACAGAAGCACCTATCAACGGCATATTATCTTCCGATGAGATCACCACTCCTTGAACTTGCCTGTCGGCGGCAAATGCAGAAGTCAATGCTCCGACAAAAGACAATAAAAGAATAAAAACGTGTCTTTTCATTTGTTACATCCTATAAAATTAATACTCATTTTGAAAACTGTCTTTTATTTATATAAATACACAAAGCCCCTCGCTCAGCAAATAAAATCGTTGAGTGTTTGTCAGAGGGAACTTTGTGTTTTTAGTGTATTTACTTAGAAATGCCTAACGCAGTGTTGATACGCAAAATTAAATCTTTATAATGATATTTGGTGGCTACATCCGATGTACCCAGACGGTTCTGGAGCAAATCTTTAATGCGGAGCAGCTCTCCCCGTTTCACTGAAATGGCATCTGAAATACGATTTATCTGAGAACCATAAAAATTCAGTTCACGGCGTGCCCCCATACGGTCGGCGTATGCCGAACGATGTGCATGATCGTCACAACTGCAAAGCGGTGCCTGATGATCGAACAAGAAATGGTTATCGGTCAACTTTTTGTTCACCTTCACTCCTTCGCTTTCGGCAGCAGCAGTAATCAATGCATCTACAAAGCCTTTTTGCAAATTGCGGGTCATCACATCGGGTAAGCCGCCACGCTCGGTTACGGCAAAAATCCCCTTATGCAGACCATCCATCATTTCCACGGCTGTGAAAGCCTTTCTGCCGTTTACAGACTCATTCTCAAGCATACGCATCAGGCGATTATTTGATAGCAAATCCCAAAAGATATAGGACTGTGCATTTTTCAACACTTGAGTCGGTGCATTCTCCACTACTCCTAAAGGTGTATTTCTGAGCAGATAAGTATATTGTGCAACCTCCGGATCGAACAACCACTCAGGATAACACAATACTTCATCGAGCAAAAACTTCAAAGCAGCCTGCTGCTTCTCTTTTTCCACAAACGTATAAGTCTTCTCGCCATCACCTACGGTTGTATTCTCAATATAAATACCCCCGATATTTGCCATCACATGATAGAGATAATTATTCCATTGATTGATAACTGCGTAATACAAACGTGACGCCTCTTCGTATGTCTGCCCTTTCTCCCTGGTAGTGGTCCACTGGATTATTTGAGGAACAATACGCTTCAAATTGGCAATACCATACTGCGAAGAACGAATGGGGTCATCACCAAGATCCTCGTTCTGTGCACGAGGGTCAACGGCATCCCGGGGATCCTGTGCCTCGCTATACTTGTAAAGCCGATCGGTATGTTTTGCCAGAAAATCCTGCAACAGTCCTTTTTCTTCTTCCGGAGTCTGTTTGCCATACCAACGGTAACCATATTCTATGGCAAAAATATCATAAGGTCCGATATGAGGTGACAAAGCTTTCACACCGTCACCGGGCTGTGCCACATAATTAAAGCGGGCATAGTCCATTATGGATGATGAAGTAGAATTCATCCGGTCGGTAAATGCTTTCGAACGGAGAGAGTCGGTAGGAAAAGCCCAAGAACCCATCATATTATGACGTAACCCGAGTGAATGCCCCACTTCATGGCAAGCGACAAAACGCATAGCATCCCCCATCAGACTATCCGGCAGTGTTACGCCGCGAGCTTCGGGACGAACCACACCGGTTTGTACCGTAATCCACTCCTGAAGCATTGAAAGCACATTATGCCACCACATTATATCAGCCTCAAGTATTTCCCCCGAACGCGGATCAAGAATAGAGGGCCCCATCGCATTTGCCTTGGTAGATGCGGCATATGTCAATACAGAGTAGTTTACATCATCCATATCCACCTCCATATCATCGGTAATATCTTTGGCTATAATGGCATTCTTAAATCCGGCACGCTCAAAAGCTACCTGCCAGTCTTCAATTCCCTGTTTGATATACTTCCTCCACCGATAAGGCGTAGAGTTTTCTATATAAAATACAATGGGCTTCTGGGGCTCTACCAGTTCACCGCGCAGATATGCTTCCCTGTCCTCAGGCTTTGGTTCAAGACGCCAGCGGGTAATGAATTGTTTTTTATTCACCCGTTGTTGCCCATCACTGAAGTTAGTCAGAGGATTAGTAAAATACCCCACGCGAGGATTATCCAGACGTCCGGTCATCGGCACTTCGGGAAGCAACAGGATAGATGAACTTACCTCCACTGTCACGTAGATAGTAGTAGTTCCTTCTGTGACACGTGTAGTGAGTTCTGAAGTTGCCACTACATTATTATCGAAAGACTTAATGGATAAAATTCTCGATAAGTTCTTTATAGCCGATGTTCCCAGATTAATATTGGTAAATACGTTATTAATACTTGTCTCCGTACCATCATATATGTCGTTTACCTTAATCAACATACTGGTAGAGTCATTATTATATGCCTCTATCTTGAAACCGGCTATTAACGGAGATATATAGTTGTCCTTCACCGATTGGCTGATAGCATCTTCGGATGGAGAAAGAGGCAAAGGCCGACTTTGACGGATTAATAATTTATTAGCCGGCTTGTCCAGCTCCAAACGGATCATTTGGTTCTCATAGTTAGTTCCGCGGTTCACTCCGGCCTCATTCAGTTCCGAAGGTACTCGTTGCAGTTTATTTACTACCAGCATATCACGTCCCAACAAAGTGGCGGGAATCTCAAAGTAGTAATCATTCTTCTTCCGGAACACATTGAACATACCGCGATGAGCGACACTATCGCTTCCCGTCAGTTTCTCATACTCATTCTCAACTTTGACGCTGTCTTGGGGATTACTCTTCTTTTTCTTTTTCGAGAACCATCCCATTTCAGAAATAGCGGGAGGTTCAACACGCATAGCAGCGACAGGCTCGCACAAAAATGAACCGGTGGCCACAGTGGTCAGTAGGATTGTTTTTAGTCTCATGTTAAATCTAATTAGCACTTAACCTTATTCTACGCTATGGAATAAGGGGGCGCAAAGGTAACAAAATAGCCCATAATACCTAATAAGAATGATACATTTTGACTTTTTTTCTCTATTTCATGAGTAAATATCACATTTTTATGCAAGTTTTCGATTAAAAAGAAAGTTCAGTTCTCCCCTCTTTCTGTGCTGAAGTGTCCGTTTTCTCGTACAATAATCGTATATTTGCCGCGAAACTAATTAAATAAATTAATCCCATGAAAAACTATTTAGGACTGATTTTCCTTCTTTTTGCCTTTACGGCAATTGCACAAAACAATCGTTCAGCCCTGTTGCCTATGCCCAACCATATAGAGCAACTGCAAAGTAAACCTTTTAGCCTGACAGGCAAAAATATCTCTATTCATCCAGAGCAACCGGAACTTAAGTTTGCGGCTACCACCCTGCAAGCCATCCTGAAAGATCGGATGCAAATAAATATCCCCCTTTCCGGCTCACGGCAATCAGCCATCCGGTTAACTATTGATCCGCAACTAAACGGGAAAGAACATTATAAACTCAAAATAGATCAGAAAGGAATTACCATTAGCGGAGCCAGTGCAGCAGCTGTCTTCTATGGGGTAATGACGGTTGATCAAATACTTTTAGGAGATGTATGTACCACCAATCGGAAAGAAATGGCCGCAGTCAGCATTGATGACGCTCCACGCTTTGGATATCGGGCTTTAATGCTCGATCCTGCCCGGCATTTTTTGCCGGTAGAAGATGTAAAATTCTACATTGACCAAATGGTACGATACAAATACAATGTGCTTCAACTCCACCTGACAGATGATCAGGGATGGAGAATGGAGATCAAAAAGCACCCGAAACTTACAGCCGGGCAACCTTTTTATACTCAGGAAGAACTAACCGACCTGATTCATTATGCAGCAGAACGCCATATTGAAATAATCCCGGAACTGGACATTCCCGGGCATACGGTCGCTGTATTAGCCGCTTATCCGGAATTGGGATGTACACATACCGATACCATTGAAAAGAATGTGGGTAAAACAGTAGATTTAATGCTTTGCGCCAATAATGAAAAGGTATACACGGTATACAAAGACATTATTGACGAAGTAAGTGCTCTCTTCCCTTCACGCTATATCCATTTGGGAGGTGACGAGGCAGTAATAGAAAAAAACTGGACCAAATGCGAACGCTGCCAAAAGATGATGAAAGAACTGAAATATGAAAAAGCATCTCAGTTAATGATTCCTTTCTTCGACCGAATGCTCAGTTTTGTACGGGCAGATGGAAAACAGCCGATCCTTTGGTGCGAACTGGATAATATTCGTATGCCTGCCAATGACTATCTGTTTCCTTACCCCAAAGATGTGACACTCGTAAGCTGGAGATACGGATTGACACCTACTTGCCAGGAGCTGACCCGACAGCACGGCAACCCTCTGATCATGGCACCGGGAGAATTTGCATATCTCGATTATCCCCAGTTTAAAGGTGATCTTCCGGAATTCAACAATTGGGGAATGCCTGTCACAACGCTCGAAACTTGTTATCAATTTGACCCGGGATACGGAAGACCTGCATCCGAACAAGCACATATTCTGGGCGTAATGGGAACGCTTTGGGGAGAAGCAATAAAAGATATCAACCGGGTAACGTACATGACCTATCCTCGCGGACTGGCATTGGCAGAAGCCGGATGGACCCAAATGGAACATCGCAGCTGGGACTCTTTCAAAGAACGGTTATATCCGAACCTGACCAATTTAATGAAAAACGGTGTTTCAGTGCGCGTGCCGTTTGAAATAGTAAAAAGAAAATAATTATTATCCAACATAAACTGTGAATGAGCGAACTTATTGTCTATAAAGCCTCTGCCGGTTCCGGGAAAACATTCACCCTGGCCGCTGAGTATATCAAGTTGCTAATACAAAACCCGCGTGCCTACCGCCAGATATTGGCAGTGACTTTCACCAATAAAGCTACTGCCGAAATGAAGGAACGTATTCTCAGTCAGCTATATGGAATACATATAGCTGACCCGGACTCGGATGCGTACCTAAAACGCATCATCGCTGAGACAGGCCGTTCGGAAGATGAAATACGAAAAACAGCTGGCATAGCTTTGAGCTACATGCTCCATGATTACAGCCGGTTTCGTGTCGAAACCATCGATTCCTTTTTCCAATCCGTCATGCGTAATCTGGCCCGTGAACTTGAGCTGAGTCCCAACCTGAATATCGAGCTGAATAATATTGAAGTATTAAGTGATGCCGTAGACAGTATGATTGAAAAATTGGGCCCTAATTCACCGGTATTGGCATGGCTACTTGATTACATAAACGAACGCATTGCTGATGACAAACGCTGGAATGTTTCGGATGAGATTAAAAATTTCGGACGCAATATTTTTGATGAAGGGTATATTGAAAAAGGTGACGGTCTCCGTCAACGTCTTCGCGACCCGAATGTAATCCGCGAGTATCGCAAGACATTAAAAGAGATGGAAACAGCCGCTCTTGAACAAATGAAAGATTTCGCTCAGCAGTTTGATAATGTACTTTCCAGCCAATCGCTAAAGCCAACTGATTTAAAAAACGGTGCTAAAGGGATAGGAAGCTACTTTAATAAGCTCAGGAATGGTATATTGGGGGACGAAATAGTGAATGCAACCGTAGTAAAATGTCTGGAGGAGGAAACAAACTGGGCTGCCAAAACTTCCAGATACTATACTGACATTATCGTATTAGCCTCCTCCATCTTAATGCCGCTTCTGCAAGATGCTGAGCAACATCGCTCACGCAATAACCGGATTGTAAACAGTTGCCGGCTCTCAATGCAACATTTAAACAAAGTACAACTATTGGCTAATATTGATGAAGAGGTACGTCAACTAAATCGTGAAAACAATCGCTTTCTCCTTTCAGACACCAATGCTCTGCTCCATCAACTGGTAAAAGACGGAGACTCTTCTTTTGTGTTTGAGAAAATCGGAACAAACATCCGTAATGTGATGATTGACGAATTTCAGGATACCAGCCGGATGCAATGGGATAACTTTAAACTGTTGCTTCTTGAAGGCCTCTCACAAGGAGCGGACAGCTTGATCGTTGGTGACGTCAAGCAATCTATATATCGCTGGCGAAACGGTGATTGGGGCATCCTGAACGGATTGAACAAACGCCTTGGATACTTTTCCATCCGTACAGAAACACTGAAGACCAACCGACGAAGTGAAACCAATATCATACGGTTCAACAACAGTATCTTTACGGCTGCTGTAGATTATCTGAACGAAATACACAATAAGCAATTGGGAAGCATTTGTGAGCCTTTAATTAATGCATATGCTGATGTGGAGCAAGAATCCCCCCGGAACGAACAAAAAGGATACGTTAAAGTCGAGTTTCTCGAATCAGATGAAAAACACGATTATACCGAACAAACCCTTATCAGCCTCGGAACGGAAGTGGAACATCTGATACAATCGGGTATAAAGCTGAACGATATCGCCATTTTGGTAAGAAAGAATAAAAGTATCCCCCGCATTGCCGATTACTTTGACAAACAACTGCATTATAAGGTTGTGTCTGACGAAGCTTTCCGGCTCGACGCTTCACTTGCCATCTGCATGATGCTGGATGCCCTGCGCTATCTTTCCGATCCGGAAAATCGGATTGTAAAAGCTCAACTTGCAACTAACTATCAGTTACAAGTACTTCATACCGAAAACAATCTTAATTCACTGCTCTTCCATAAGGCTGAAGAACTATTGCCTTCTGTTTTTCTGGAAAGGATGACAGAACTCCGCCTGATGCCTCTCTACGAATTACTGGAAGAACTTTTCAACCTCTTTGAGCTGCACCGCATCAAGCAGCAGGATGCTTATTTATTTGCTTTCTTTGATGCAGTGACCGATTATCTTCAAAGCCACTCTTCAGATCCGGACAGCTTTATCCGATACTGGGACGAAACTTTATCTGGTAAAACAATACCAAGCGGTGAAGTAGAAGGCATACGTATCTTCTCCATCCATAAGTCCAAAGGGTTGGAATTTCATACAGTACTTCTCCCCTTCTGCGACTGGAAAATGGAAAATGAAACAAATAATCAACTCGTTTGGTGCGTACCCCAAGAGTCTCCTTTCAACGAGTTAGATATTGTACCGGTAAACTATTCTTCTGCGATGGCAGAATCGGTATACCGGAATGACTACTTGCACGAGCGCTTGCAACTTTGGGTAGACAACCTGAACCTGCTCTATGTAGCATTTACCCGTGCGGGCAAGAACCTGATTATCTGGAGTCGGAAAGGACAAAGAAACACAATGTCTGAGTTATTGGCCGGAGCATTACCGCAAGCAGCCTGTAAGTTGGAGCAAGAATGGGACGAGGAGCAAGTATATGAGTTTGGTGACCTCTGCCCGTCCGAAGATGAAAAAATGGTCGATTCAGGCAACAAGCTTACACGCAAACCTGAGAAACTTCCGGTTAGCATGGAATCCATGCATCCGGATATTGAGTTCCGGCAATCAAACCGTTCAGCCGATTTCATAAAAGGACTTTCCGAAGAAGAATCGGATGACCGCTTCATAAATCATGGACAATTATTGCATACACTGTTTTCTGCCATTGAAACGAAAGAAGATATAGAATCTGCCATCCAAAAACTGGCATTCGAAGGTGTTATCGGCAGCAAAGAGACAGAAGAGGAAATACGTACTTTGACCATGAAAGCCTTCTCTCTGCCTGAAGTACAGGAATGGTATTCCGGCGAGTGGAAATTGTTTAACGAATGCGCCATCATCTACAAAGATAAAGGAGTATTGCAAACCAGGCGCCCTGACCGAGTGATGATGAAAGACGGGCAAGTCGTCGTAGTGGATTTTAAGTTTGGTAAAGAAAATAAGAAGTACAACAAACAGGTGAAAGGATACATGCAACTCCTCTCCCGAATGGGATATAAAAACATCACAGGCTATCTGTGGTATGTGGAAGAAGAAATAATTGAAAAAGTATGAAAACATTTCTCCAGTTGGTCGCACAGGACCTCTATAGCAAGATAGGGAACGATCTGTCACGTACAGCTATCGTTTTCCCAAATAAACGTGCCAGCCTGTTCTTTAACGAGCATTTAGCCAACCAATCCGATCAACCACTTTGGTCACCTGCTTATGTGAGCATCAGCGAACTGTTCCAACAGCTTTCAGTCTTGAAGTTAGGAGATCCGATTCGTCTGGTATGTGAACTCTACAAGGTATTCCGTGAAGAAACGAAAAGCGAAGAATCACTTGACGATTTCTACTTCTGGGGTGAGCTACTGATAAGCGACTTCGATGACGTGGACAAAAATATGGTTGATGCCGACAAGCTATTTACCAATCTTCAGGACCTGAAAAACGTCATGGACGATTACAACTTTCTCGACGAAGAGCAAGAACAAGCGATCCAACAGTTTTTCCTGAATTTCTCTATTGAAAAGCGAACACTGTTAAAGGAGAAATTTATCTCACTTTGGGATAAATTGGGTAATATATATCGTCAGTACCGAAGGAATCTGGAAGAATCAGGACTTGCATATGAAGGTATGCTCTACCGGAACGTCATTGAACACCTTGAGCCTGAATCATTGAAGTACGATCGTTACGTATTTGTCGGCTTCAATGTACTGAACAAAGTAGAGACCCACTTCTTCCGGCAATTGCAGAGTACGGGAAAGGCCCTGTTCTATTGGGACTACGATGTATTTTATACTCAACTTCCTTCACAACACAAACAACGCCACGAAGCCGGAGAATTTATAAATCGTAATCTCAAACTGTTCCCCAACGAGCTTCCGGCCGAATTGTTTGATGAATTGAGAAAACCCAAGAAGGTCCGTTTTATCTCTTCACCCACCGAAAACGCTCAGGCCCGTTATCTGCCCGAATGGATCAGAGAGAACCTGAGTAGTGAAGAAAAAGAAAATGCTGTCGTTCTATGTAATGAAGCCTTACTCCTTCCTGTCTTGCATTCCATCCCGGAAGAAGTAAGGAACGTTAATATCACCATGGGATTTCCACTGGCACAAACGCCGGTATATAGCTTTATCAATGCCATACTCGAACTGCAAACCAGCGGATACCGTACAGAATCAGGAAGATACACTTATGAGGCCGTACAAACTATATTAAAACATCCGTATACCCGTCGTCTTTCGGACAATGCCGAACCATTGCAACGGGAACTCACTAAAACCAACCGCTTTTATCCTTTTCCTTCCGAATTAAAGAAAGACAGGTTTTTGGATTTATTATTCACTCCCCGTAATGGCATTCGGGAGCTCTGTATTTATATCACGGAATTACTGAAAGAGGTATCTATTCTATACCGTCATGAGCAGGAGAATGATGATATTTTCAACCAACTGTACCGTGAATCTCTTTTTAAGAGTTTCACTCTGGTAAACAGGTTACTCAACTTGATTGACAACGGTGAATTGCAAGTGCGTATAGATACTCTGAAACGCCTGCTGAACAAAATATTAAATGCCGCCAATATCCCCTTCCATGGTGAACCGGCCATAGGAATGCAGATAATGGGAGTTTTGGAAACACGCAATCTTGATTTTCGTAATCTGCTCCTCCTCTCGCTTAATGAAGGACAGTTACCTAAATCGGGAGGCGAATCATCGTTTATTCCATATAACCTACGTAAGGCTTTCGGCATGACTACCATTGAACACAAGAATGCAGTTTATGCCTATTATTTCTATCGCCTGATTCAGCGGGCAGAAAATATCACCCTGATGTATAACACTTCATCGGATGGACTAAACCGGGGAGAATGGTCACGCTTTATGCTACAGTTCCTGATCGAATGGCCACATGAAATCAGCCGTGAATATCTGGAAGCAGGCCAATCACCACAAAACAGCCGGGACATCCGTATCACAAAAACACCGGAAATCATTGATCGTTTATACCAGACCTACGATTTCTCACATAACGCCGATGCCTTAATGCTTTCTCCATCGGCACTGAATACATATCTCGACTGTCGACTGAAGTTTTATTTCCGTTACGTGGCACGTCTCAAAGCCCCCGATGAGGTCAGTGCAGAGATTGATTCCGCTCTGTTCGGAACTATCTTCCACCGTTCGGCTCAATTAGCCTATCTGGACCTGACAGCCCACAAGCAAGAAATACACAAAGAAGATATTGAACGTTTGTTGCGCGATAATGTCCGTCTGCAAAATTATGTCGATACAGCTTTCAAAGAAGAATTTTTTCACGTTCCTCTTGACGAAAAGCCCGAGTATAACGGAGTACAATTAATAAACTCAAAGGTTATCACTTCCTATCTCCGCCAGTTGTTACGTAACGATCTGCAATATGCTCCTTTCCGAATGATAGGTATGGAACAGAAAGTAACGGAAGATATCCAGATAGAAGGCCCCAAAGGAATGTTATCATTAAAGATCGGAGGTACGATTGACCGTATGGACAGTAAAGAAGGTACACTTCGGATTGTGGACTACAAAACCGGAGGAAGCCCCAAAGTGCCGGCGAATGTGGAGCAACTATTCACACCTGCCGAAGGGCGTCCCAACTATATTTTTCAAACCTTTCTTTATGCCGCCATCATGGCACGCCAACAAACATTAAAGGTGGCTCCTTCTCTATTATATATCCATCGGGCAGCTTCCGAAAGCTACTCTCCTGTAATTGAAATGGGAGAAGCACGCAAACCCAAACTACCTGTCGATGATTTTTCTGTTTATGAAAAAGAGTTCCGCGAACGACTATTGGCACTACTTGAGGAAATATACAACGACCAAGAGGAGTTCACCCAAACCGAGGATCTAAAGAAATGCGAATATTGCGATTTTAAAGCTATGTGTAAACGATAAAAAGCTCCCACTGGTATAATCACACGAATGAATCAGACAAAATAAAATGGTGCAGACTTATTTTTAGAAATATAGTCTGCACCATTTTTATCTACTTGAATAGTCTGATTCTCAAACGATCCACCCAAACTGCTGAAGCCTTATTTTTTCAGTGGAATAGAAAAATAGAAAGTTGAGCCTTCACCCTTAACAGAAGTAAACCACAACTTACCTCCATTCTTCACTACGAAATCCTGGCACAACAGCAAACCAAGTCCCGAACCTTCTTCATTATTAGTCCCGAAAGTACTGAAGTGTGTATCGGTGTGCAA
>UMGY01036790.1_pt1 | contig 28726 bp, 24 predicted proteins | sample 1965391 | NCBI WGS metagenome assembly UMGY01 (sample SAMEA4836084, study PRJEB28245) | human gut metagenome | biome: gut microbiome; material: fecal sample | place: Denmark | collected 2008 | reverse complement strand
CGGGAGTTAATCAAGGGGCCACGATTATAAACAACAGCAATCATGCAGCTGTCGCGGTAGAGGCTTTGCCGGAATATGATTCTTGTGCAGGGGGGATTGTCGGGTATAACTCCGGGAGTTCGGTGGCGTTTATTGCGAACTGTTATAATGCGGCAGGAGTGCGGCTGTCGGGAGCCGGTTTTGCCGGAGGAATATTATCTTATACCGATAATGGCGATGTTCGTGTGGCAAATTGTTATAATGTAGGAACCGTATCGGGTGTTCCCGGAAAATCGTACCCGATCGTGCCGATTTTATCGGCCGATTCGGAGGATTGTTATTATCTGATGAATTGTGTGGAAGGGGAAGGCTCTTATGCCGGAACGGCGTTGACGGTCGACTATATGAAATCGACGGCTTTTGCCGCAAGATTGAACGATTGGTCCAAGACGAACAATTCCTCGGAAACAGGCCGGCAGACTCTATATTGGAAAGTAGAGGATGCCGAGAATGACGGGTATCCGGTATTTACCGATCAGGATCCCGGTTATACCGGTGTAGAATCTGTGGTGTCGGGCGTGCGGATATATCCGACGACTGTATCGGGAGAGCTTTTCGTTTGTGGAGCCGAGAGTCCGATTTATATTTGTAACCTTGCCGGGCATATCGTTTCGATTATCGATCCGACAGAAGAAATTACAGTCGTGGATATGTCGAGACTGGTAGCCGGTGTTTATTTGGTGAGGACGGGAGATAAAGTCGTACGTTTGGTAAAACTATAAATAATTAGTCGTTATGAAAAAGGTTCCGATGAAAATCGGAACCTTTTTTGTTTTAGAACGGTTATAAGGTGTTGATATATTGTCGATTGTAACTATATGTTTAAGAACATACCATTTTCGCTGTCAAAATGTTTGCATTTTATTTTCTGTTATGTTAAATTCGTAACAATATTAATAGCTTATTTCAAATTCTTTGAAAACTTGTAGTTTGTGAACATTTACGATTATAAGTTCGTTCGGGAATTTTTAGAAAGGAATAAGAGAAATTTGATTGTAGAGATATGAGTTATCTGAAATTTGACAAGAATCTGATGATAAATCTCGAATGGTCTTTGCCGAAAGAGATGTTGCGGACCAATAAGTCGGGGGCCTATCATTGTACGACAATCGTTGATTGCAATACTCGAAAACAGCATGGGTTGTTGGTTATCCCGATACCCGAGTTGGACAAGGATAATCACGTGATGCTGTCGTCTTTGGACGAAACCGTGATACAGCATGGAGCGGCCTTTAACTTGGGGTTGCATAAATATCGAGGCGATTGTTTCAGTCCTAACGGACACAAATACATTCGGGAGTTTAATTGCGAATCTGTCCCGCAAACGATGTATCGCGTGGGCGGGGTAATTATGACCAAAGAGAAAGTGTTTATTTCACATGAAAACCGTATATTGATCAAATATACTCTTGTCGATGCTCATTCCCCTACGGTGTTACAGTTTCGTCCGTTTCTGGCGTTTCGTAATGCCAACGAGCTGTGTGTCGAGAATTACGTACTCGACCAACGTTACGAGGAGGTGGCGAACGGAATAAGTTGTTGTCTGTATCAGGGGTATCCCCGGTTGTATATGCAATTTAATAAGGCTCCTCAGTTTATATTCGATCCCCATTGGTATAAAGGTATAGAATATATCAAAGATCAAGAACGCGGCTATCCTTATCAGGAAGATTTATATGTGCCGGGGTATTTCGAGCTCCCGATAAAAAAGGGCGAGAGTATTATTTTCTCGGCCGGTACGATAGAAGCGAAACCGCGTTCGTTCGCCCGTACTTACAATGAAGAACTCGCCAACCGTCACATGTGTCGGTCCAGTTTCTTCAATTGCTTGAAAAATTCGGCTCAGCAGTTTTATTTCAAAACAAAAAGAGGTCACTATTTATTAGCCGGTTATCCGTGGTTTGGGGTAAGGGCTCGCGACCAGTTCATCGCTTTGCCGGGATGTACGTTGGCTGTCGGAGACGACAAGACTTTTGAAGATGTGATGCATTCGTCGGAAAAAGCGTTACGTCACTTTATGTCGAGCGGAGAGCTCGATGAAAATATCGGAGAAATAGATTTGCCGGATATTCCTTTGTGGGCGTTATGGACTGTGTATCATTATGCCAAAGAGAAAGGTATGGAGATTTGCCGACAGAAATATGGGAAGTTTGTTTGCGATATTTTGGATTATATCGTGAAAGGTGGGCATCCCAACCTGTTCTTGCACGATAACGGATTGCTTTATTCCAATGGAAAGGAACGGGTAATTTCATGGATGAACGCGGTTGTCGACGGACGTCCCGTGAATCCGAGAAGCGGCTATTTGGTCGAATTTAACGGACTATGGTATAACGGATTGAGGTTTGCCGCCGCACTCTTTGCCGAAGACAAAGAGATGGCATCGAAAGTCGAGCAGTGGAACGCTATCGCCGATAAGACGGCAGAGTCGTTTGTACATACCTTCTTGAACGATTATGGTTATCTGGTAGACTATGTGGACGGTGCGATGTCCGATTGGAGCGTACGTCCCAATATGTTGATAGCTCTGTCGCTCGATTATTCTCCGTTGGACAAACGGCAGAGGAAACGTGCATTGGAAGTGGTTACACGGGAATTGCTGACCCCCAAAGGTATCCGCACTTTGAGTCCTAAGAGCTATGGCTACAATCCTACTTATGTAGGGTCGCAGACCGAACGCGAATATGCTTATCATCAAGGGCCTGCTCGCCCGTGGTTGATGGGAGCGTATGCCGATGCCTATTTGAAAATATTCGGTATTAGCGGGGTATCGTTTTTGGAACGTATGCTGATAGGGTTTGAAGATGAAATGTCTCAAACTTGCATTGGCTCTATCTCCGAGCTGTTCGACGGGAATCCACCTTTTGCAGGTCGGGGAGCTATCAGCTATGCCGCCAATGTCGGTGAAATATTGAGAGTATTGAATTTATTGAAAAAGTATAACATGTAAAGCCTGATTCCTATCTATGAAAGCGCTTATGTTCGGTTGGGAGTTTCCTCCTCATATTTTGGGTGGTTTGGGTACGGCCAGTTATGGGCTGACCAAAGGCATGGCAGAGTGTGGCGATATAGACATCACGTTTGTCATACCTAAACCATACGGAGACGAGGATAAAACTTTTGCCCATATTATCGGAGCTGCGAATACACCTGTCGCATGGAGAGATGTAAGTTGGGATTATGTACAGCAGCGTTATGGCTATTGTATGGATCCCCAAGAATATTTCGATCTTCGCAGCCATATTTATGCGGATTTTAATTATTTGAAAACCAATGATCTGGGGTGTATCGAATTTTCGGGACGTTACCCCGATAATCTGATGGAGGAGATAAATAATTACTCGATTGTAGCCGGGGTGATTGCCCGTACGGTTCAGTTCGATGTCATTCATTCCCACGATTGGCTCACCTATCCGGCCGGTATTCATGCCAAGCAGGTGAGCGGTAAACCGCTGGTTATTCACGTGCATGCGACCGATTTCGACCGAAGCCGGGGTAATGTAAATCCTACGGTGTATAATATCGAACGGGACGGTATGTTGCATGCCGACCATATTATTACGGTAAGTAATCTGACTCGTCAGACGGTTATCGAAAAGTATCATATCGATCCGGCGAAGGTGACGACCGTGCACAATGCCGTAGAGCCTTTGAGCGACGAGATTAAATCGATAGAAGTTCCTCACAGTCCGAAAGAAAAGGTGGTTACTTTCTTGGGACGCATTACCATGCAAAAAGGCCCTGAGTATTTTGTGGAGGCTGCGGCGCGGGTGTTGAAGAAGACCAATGGAGTGAGGTTCGTCATGGCCGGGAGCGGAGATATGATGAATAAGATGATTCTCTTGTCGGCTCAGCGTAATATATCCGACCGTTTCCATTTTACCGGATTTTTGAGAGGAAAGCAGGTTTATGAAATGTTGAAGGCCAGCGATGTGTATGTGATGCCTTCGGTTTCGGAACCATTCGGTATTTCTCCGCTCGAAGCCATGCAAGTGGGTGTGCCTTCGATTATTTCGAAGCAGTCGGGGTGTGCCGAGATTTTGACCAATGTCATTAAGACCGACTATTGGGATATCGATGCTATGGCCGATGCCATTTATTCTATAATCACTTATCCTGCTATCTATAAGCAACTGCGCGAAGAAGGAGAGCGGGAGGTGAACGAAATCAAATGGAAATATGCCGGACAGAAAGTAATCGATATTTACCATAAGGTAATGCACAATTAATAACTAATGAAAAAACTTGACCTTATATGAAAACTATTTGTTTCTATTTTCAAATTCATCAACCGTTCCGATTGAAACGATATCGTTTCTTCGATATAGGTAACGATCACTATTACTATGATGATTTTGCCAATGACGATATTATCACTCGCATAGCTCAGCGTTCTTACCTCCCGGCGAATGCGACATTACTTGAAATGATTAAAAATGCCAATGGTAAGTTCAAGGTGGCTTTTTCCATATCGGGGGTAGCCTTAGAGCAACTCGAAGTTTGTGTGCCTGAATTTATCGACAGCATGAAAGAATTGGTCAAGACCGATTGTGTGGAGTTTTTATCCGAAACTTATGCGCACTCGTTGGCATCGTTGTGCGATCCGGAGGAGTTCAAGATGCAGGTGAGACAACACGACGAGAAGATAGAGCAGCTATTCGGCGTGAAGCCCAAAGTGTTCAGAAATACCGAGTTGATATTTTCCGACGACATAGCCTCTATGATAGCTTCGATGGGATTCAAAGGCGTTATTACAGAGGGAGCGAAGCATATTTTGGGTTGGAAGAGCCCGAATTATTTGTATAGTTCGGCAGCTGCTCCCAAGCTGAAAATGTTGTTGAAAAATTACAAAATGAGCGATGATATTTCATTCCGTTTCTCTAATTACGAATGGAGCGATTATCCTTTAACGGCAGAGAAGTTTATTTCGTGGGTGAAGAATTATCCCGAAGAAGAACCTATCGTCAATCTTTTCATGAATTACGAGACATTGGGCGAACTGCAACCTCGCGAATCGGGTATTTTCGAATTTATGAAAGCCCTTCCTCGTTTTGCCGAACAAGAGGGTGTCGGGTTCTGTACGCCGACCGAGGCGATCAGTAAATTGAAACCGGTCGATATGCTGTCGGTTCCTTATCCGATGTCGTGGGCCGACGAAGCACGGGACACCAGTGCATGGTTGGGAAACACGTTGCAGAACGAAGCGTTCCGCAAGCTCTATTCAGTTGCCGAGCGCGTCCGCTTGTGTGACGACCGTCGTTTGAAACAAGACTGGTATTATTTACAAGCCAGCGATCACTTCTATTATATGTGTACGAAGTATTTGTCCGACGGAGCTGTGCATAGCCATTACAGCCCTTACGATAGTCCGTATGAGGCTTTTACCAATTACATGAATGTGCTCAGCGATTTTATCGTACGGGTGGAAGCGCAATATCCCGAATCGATAGAAAACGAAGAGTTGAATGCTTTATTGACGACGATTCGGAATCAGTCGGCCGAAATAGAGATGTTGCAAAAGGAGCTGAAATCGGCTCGGATTGAGCGACACTCTAAACGAGCGGAAGCAAAAAAAGCGAAGGAGGCAAAGGCTGCTGAAAGTTCAAAGAAAGTCGTTTCTGAGAAAGATTGAGTGGAAATTTGTATATATCGAACCTTTTTTTGATAGAGAGTACGGGTGTTATATCTTAAAGAGATGTTTTTTATATATAATTAGAATAAACCATTTCGAATATACAGATTTATATCTGTATATTCGTTTGCTATCACGCAATGATGTGTTAGTATAAAAGAAGAAATATATGAAACATTTTCCAGAATCGGAGTTTATTATCAATGCAGACGGTAGTGTATTTCACTTGCATTTGCAGCCCGAGCAGTTGCGGGATAAAATAATATTGGTGGGTGACCCGGGACGGGTCGATTTGGTCGCATCGTTTTTCGATACACGTGAATTTGAAGTTTCGAGCAGAGAGTTTCACACGATTGGCGGTACTTACAAGGGAAAATCGGTGATGTGTTTGTCGCATGGTATCGGGACCGACAATATCGATATCGTAGTGAATGAACTCGATGCTTTGGCGAATATCGATTTTTCCACTCGGTATGAGAAACCTCAATTTCGACAGTTGACTCTGGTGAGGGTAGGTACTTCGGGTGGATTACAGCCTCATGTACCAATCGGGACCCCTGTAATAGCCGAGAAATCTATCGGTTTCGATGGTGTGCTTAATTTTTATGCCGGTCGGGATAGGGTCTGTGACCTTGATTTTGAAAGAGCTTTTTGTGAGTTTGTGAAGTGGAATCCTTTATGGGCTGCTCCTTATGTAGTAGATGCCGATTCGGAATTGGTCGCTCGTATCGGCGGTGACGATATGGTGCGAGGTGTCACGATTTCTGCCAATGGTTTCTATGGGCCACAAGGCAGGGAATTGAGAATTCCTTTGGCCGACCCTGAACTGAACAAGAAAATAGAGGCTTTCAAATACGGTTCGCAGGTCGTGACTAATTATGAAATGGAAAGCTCGGCATTGGCAGGTTTGGCTAAACTTATGGGGCACAAGGCGATGACTGTGTGTAGTATCATTGCCAATAGGGTAGCACATCATGCTAATCCTAATTATAAAACAGCCGTATCGGATCTTATCCAAACGGTTTTGGAAAGAATATAGACGGAGGGGATTTATAGCTGCGGTTTTAAAGAATATTATTCTTTAAAACCGCAGCTTTGTTGTGTCTGATGGGATAAAAGATTTATAATAGGTGAGCTTTTCTGAGATTACCCCGACCGTTTTGAATTTTTAACATTTGGTAATAATCTCTTGTTAAACAATACTTTATTTCTCTCTATGGCCTAAGTTCCACAGAATTTAGGCTATTTTTGGCTCTGGCTCAAAAAGTCACCAAAGTTAATAAACCCAACCCCAAACAGGTTGGCTTATGAACGATATTAACTTTGGAACATTTAACTCGCTGTACGACTTCTTCACAGCTTTCCCAGATGAGGCGAGTTGCATCGCCTTTCTTGAGAATAAACTTTGGCCTAACGGAGTGGTGTCGCCCTATGACCCAACATCAAAGGTTTACAAACGTGGTGACGGCAATTATCGCTGCAAGAACACGGGCAAGAATTTCAACGTAAGGATAGGTACGATATTTGAAGGTACGAAACTCCCTTTGCGGAAATGGTTCATTGGATTATACCTGCACCATAACCACAAGAAGGCTATCTCTGCCACCCAATTAGCAAAGGACATCGGGGTGACACTAAAGACGGCATGGTTCATGCTCCATAAGTTCCGCAGGACATCACACTCGGTTCATTTCCAAAAGTTAGACGGAGAGGTGGAGCTGGATGAAACTTTCGTTGGCGGCAAAAATCACAACCGCCATGCCGACAAGAAAGTTCCGAAATGCCAAGGCAGGAGTTTCAAGGATAAAGTTCCCGTCATGGGAATGCTACAGCGTGGCGGAGCAATGATTTGCAAGGTGGTAAACGATACTTCCGTTAAATCCCTTACGCCTCCTATACTGAAGTCAGTAGCAAGGATGGCAACGCTGTTTACCGATGAATGGTGTGGCTATGATTTAGTCCGTAAACTCTATAAGGCGGAGATTGTTGACCACAGCAGGAAACAATATGTTAATGGTAACGCCTATACCAACAGCATAGAAGGATTTTGGGGAAATTTCTGCAAGCGTGTCATTCACGCTATCTATAACAAGGTCAGCCGCAAATATATGCAGAGATATTTTGATGAGTTCTCGTTCCGTTTCAATACTCGCAGCGTTTCTAACGCCACAAGGTTTGAAATGGCAATAGCCAACTCACAAATCCGCGTAACGCAAAATCAGATAGTAGGAAGATGAAGCCTAAGAAAAAGGACAAGAATTACATACCCATACTTGACCAGCCTATTTATAAGCTAAAAAAGCCTATGGGCAAACCCGTGGATTTCGGAAATGCTATTGACAATATTTTGCAACCCAATCCGAAGAAGAGAGAAAGTTGACTATTTCTTTTCTAAGACTCTTTTCTCTATATCACCTTCCCAAAGGAGATTGTTGTTATCGTCATAAAGTTCAGCATGAATATTATGCTGCATAACATCATGAAGGAAGTTTCCGTCTATGACGGAAGACTTTACCAATCCGGCATTCCACGGAATTGATTTGCGATATTGCAGTGTTTTACTATGTTCTTCAATTACTTTATCATCTTCGGTAAGCCGATATTTGACGTCTATTCTATCTTTGATAGGTTTCCCAGAGATATTCTTGACAGAGATACGAACATTGACTTGGCCGAAAGAGATATCATTAACGACATCCCAGCCTGTTTCTATTGTGGTCAGTTGGATTAGTTTTGAATAATCCACAACCTCTTCAGTTTCCTCTTTAACTGAGAAATTGGAATTTTGCGCTTCGCTGGTAGAATGGCTGCAACCTACTAATAGGAACGTGGCTACGGCGAATGAAATTAGTTTCATATGGCGAATTTTACAAGAGTTCTCCGCAGGCAGACGGCTTGGAGAGTTTAACAATGTTATTGGTTATAGAAAGTGGACTGCCATCCCTGCACTCTTGTAGGTATCGCCAAACACCTGAATACACGCACGGATAGGCAGCCCACATTATATGAGCTGTCACCGTGCCTCGTGTATTCTTAGATGAGAATTGGCGATTTCACAAGAAGTGAGGCACTTTCTCTGTTATTTCAAACTTTGTCTTCTCAAAGACAGCACAAAGGTAAGAATTTTTTTGCTAACTTTGCGTGCAATTAGCTATCTCAATTATGTTTATATCTATATTGAAACAATCTACAATAAAATGGCCTTTCTGGAAATATATTTTTGGAGGGGTTGGTAGTATTGTCGCTGTTTTATTGTTTGGGAAGAATTTTTTCAATCTCCCAATATATGATTCAATAATTGGAGGGATTGCAACTATTATTATAATTTGGTTTTTGCGGTTCATATATCTTATAGTAACCTATATAATATCATATATACATAATGCGTATGTAGATTCAATATGGGGTTCCGCAATTATAGAATTAAAAAATGCCTATTCAGAAGTACATTTTTTACGGAAGAAAGATGAACTTTCTGATGTCGATTTTATGAAAACAATGATATTATTTTGTGATACATTAAAAAGGATATTTGATAAGAAAACTAAATCTAATTGTTGTGTATCAATAAAAGTTCCTATCTCGTCAGGAACTTCATTAGAAGCATTAGAACTTAAAAATCTTTGTAGAGATAGTTTTCACAAAACTCGCGATACTGTCCAATATAATAGTATTAAGCACACTATAATTGGCAATACCGCATATACTAAAATTGTCAATAAATTATTGCGTGGGAATCAAAAGCATTTAGCGTATATAAATAATAACATTCATTTATCAATAGAATATGAAAATACAAGTAGAGAATGTTATGAAAATGGCATACTCCCATACCAAAGCGAATTAGTATTTCCCATTGTGCCTATAAAAGGGAATGAGAGTGATAGGAGAAACTTAATGGGGTTTATATGTATAGATTGTAACGCTCCTAATAAATTTGACGAGAAAAGATATGATATTCCTATGATTGAAGGAATTGCAGATGGAATATTCGATATTTTTGTGAAACGTAATGCGCGGTAATATATGAAAAATCTACAAAATATAGGTTTTGAAGTTTTGGAAAAAAACGATGAAGAAGTCGTGCTAAAACGTGTACTCCCCCCCAAGAATGGTAAATGCAGAAGTGATATAGAGTTATCACTTCCCAAATTGTCTATTCAATATTTTGATGTCAATGAATTGGAAGAATTGCAAGAAATTGCGTCTACTCTTACAAAACGTCTTGTAGAAAAGCGTCAAAAGCACAGTTTAAGACTTAAAATAATGTCCCTTATACGATTAAAATAAATTACTAATTGCCTGTCTGAAATACTCTCTAAACTCTCTTACATTGCGGAATTTTCGTTCATCAATCTCTATCCCGATAATCTGAGCAAACCTTCGGATATGGACTAAATCGGTAAGAGGGAATTTCATATTCCGTTCTTGCTCGGCCACTATACTGCCGCTCGTCTTATCACTCTTTCGGATAATCCCGATAAGGCTACTGAGAAGTGCTACGGTAGCCGAATTTCCAGCACTCTCGCCACTCGTTTCTCGCTCGGTAATATCGTGTAGGTATGGAGGGTTATCCACCGTTAGGAATGCCTCTCGGAATTGCGTCTGCCCTTCCTCTGCTCCGCTGACCGATATGTCCGTACCTCCGTCATCGTTCTTTTCCCAGCGGATTGTAATGCTTGACTCTTTCATTTGGTTTTAGTTATAAACTCTGTAGAGTTTATAAGAAAGTGACGCATCACTCAAGACGCGCCACTCTGTTCGGGGTAAACTCGTATTAACTCACCTTTTTAATATAGTTCGTTGCGTTAGCGGGATAGGAGAGAAACCGAAGATACGATAGTTTCTGAAGAGAAGGGGTTGGGAAAGATTACAAGGTGTAGAGATTAACCCCTCCGTCACTACGTGCCACCTCCCCTATATTTAGCGTTGCCAAACACAGGGGAGGAGTTTTAATGGCCTTCTGTCGCATTATTTCTCGAATGAGATGGATTTATCAACCCTTTTCCCTGTGTTGTGTTAGCGGTATGGGAGAGGAGTTAGAGATATAAAAAGATAATCCCCTCTGATTTTCTATTGAGCCGATATCTCCACGAATGATCGACTGAGCCGCGAATAGGGTTTACCGTCGATGTGAGGTAACAAAAAAAGCGATTCGGAAAATACGAATCGCTTTTTTGTTGCTGTGTAGCGAAAAATTACTTTCTGATACCCAACTCTTTTTGTGCAATGATGGCACGGTAGCGGTTGATGTCGACTTTGATGAGGTAGTCGAGCAAACGACGACGTTTACCAACCAACATTTTAAGAGCTCGTTCAGTGCTATGATCTTTATGATTTGACTTCAAATGTTCAGTCAAATGAGCAATACGGTAGGAAAATAATGCAATCTGAGCTTCGGGTGAGCCAGTATCAGTATTGGACTTTCCGTATTTCTCAAAGATCTCTTTCTTTTTCTCAGAATCTAAATACATTTCTTTGAGTTTTGTTGTTAATAAATTATTGAGCGTACAAAGGTAAGCATTTGTTTTTGAGTTTACAAAAAAATATCTCTTTTAAAAGAAGATTTGATGAGTTGTAAAAAACGGGTCGATTGCGTATATTTGCAAAACTTCACGCTGAATACCCCGGTTTCGGGATAGGTCTTGTTTGTTTTCAAACCAGATGGAGGGGTGGAGTTTTTTATTAGGAAAGGCGTTTACAAGCGTTTGTCTTTGGAGTGTCGAATCTCGCAAATTTGAACTTCTATACAAAGATGAAGGCAACCGAACGTCTACGGGATATGTTATATAGTAGGGCGTGCCGATTTATCGCGTGCCGTATATGCATATCGGCGTGGGCTTTCAGCGTTGCTTATCTCTATAGAAGGGCGATGCGAGAGCCTGACACCGAGATAGGCAGGAGTGTGATTCTCACGCCTTTTTTGTGTTTGTTTAGCTCGTGTTGGGGAGTCGCACGATGTCGATACGATGATACACATCGGTTCTCTCATAGAAAAAAAGTTGCGCGAACAAGGTCGTACAGTTACTTGGTTTGCCGCCGCCTTACATTGCGATAGAACCAATGTGTATAAAATTTTTCAAAAATCGAGTATCGATTCATCGATGTTATATCGTATCTCTTGTATTTTAGGTTACGATTTTTTTTCGGAATATACTCAGTCTTTCGATAAGGGTGTAGCTAAAAAGTCTACAAATTCGTAGCGATCACAGCGATATATTATTTTAAAAATATTTAATCCTGTTTTGTTCTTTTGCCCATACTAAAAGTAATTTGTTATGGGTGTGTTTTTTTCTATTATTATTCCGGTTTATAATGGGGAGCAGTATATAAAAAATTGTTTGGACAGCATTTATCGGCAGGGACTGGGGGACGATGATTTTGAAGTGATTTGTGTCAATGATTGTTCAACAGATAATACGGAACAGGTTATTTCGGAATATGGGAAATTTCATCAAAATTTACGATTGATTAATCATGAAACAAACCGACGGCAGGGTGGCGCTCGCAATACGGGTGTAAAAGTTGCTAAGGGGAAGTATATTTTATATTTAGATCAAGATGATGTATTTGAATCGGGAGCATTGAAAAAAGTCTTTTCCGAAATTCAATCTACCGAAGGTGTTGATATTTTGATGTGTGATGAAGTTTTAGTCGAAGATGGTAAAAGGAGGACTTATTTCTATTTGAACAATAGTCGGGAAGAAATGACTGGTCGTTCCTTTTTAAAAAAGAATGAGATCCCATGGACTCCATGGCTATTTGTGTATCGTCGAGATTTCTTGATTATAAATCATTTATCGTTTACTGAAAAGGTACGATTTGAGGATACAGACTATGTTATTAATAGCGTACGTTTGGCTCTTCGTATAAAATATGTGCCAATTTTATTGTATAATCACACAGTGAGCAGATATCAGACATCAAGAATTGAGAGCGATAAAAATAAAATAACAGATCTGTTTAAGATAAGTAATCGTATTAAGAGCCTTGCGATAGAAGAAGCATGGATAGATTCAGAAACTTCCCAAATAATAGCTGGTCATCATTTATTCATGTATAGAACAAATATTCTCCGTTATTGGTGGCGTTTGTCATATAAAGATAGAAAAGAATTATTAGTAACCTATAAACCGATGTTACCTTGTAAAGACAAGTTGGTTTCATTTATCGGGAGATATCCCCGGCTGTTTTTAATGGCGAGTACTGTTGTAAAGCCGTTTGTTGCCGGGTTTGAGATATGTTTATTTAAAAATCAAAGATAGAAAGTCATCGTTGTTATAGCTTGTTCCGTACGCTCGCAAAGTCTTCTAAATACTAAATGAGGGAAAGTGATATACCATTTTAAAAAAATGTAGTAACTTTGCGCGGTTAAAATAGGTTATATGCAAAAAATCAGAAACATTGCGATTATCGCTCACGTCGACCACGGTAAAACTACGTTGGTGGATAAAATGTTATTGGCCGGGCATCTCTTTCGCGAGAACCAGAATTCCGGGGAGTTGATATTGGATAATAACGATTTGGAAAGGGAGCGAGGAATTACGATTCTTTCGAAGAATGTTTCTATCCGTTATAAGGATTACAAGATCAATGTTATCGATACTCCGGGGCACGCCGATTTCGGTGGGGAGGTAGAGCGTGTACTCAACATGGCCGACGGCTGTTTGCTGTTAGTCGATGCTTTCGAGGGCCCTATGCCTCAGACTCGTTTTGTTTTGCAGAAGGCTATTGAAATGGGATTGAAACCGGTTGTGGTCATTAATAAAGTGGATAAACCCAATTGCCGCCCGGACGAAGTTCAAGAGATGGTTCTCGACCTTATGTTTAGTCTCGATGCAACCGAAGAGCAACTTGATTTCCCCACGATATACGGTTCGGCCAAACAGGGTTGGTTTTCGACAGATTGGAGGAAACCGACCGACAATATAACCGCTTTGCTCGATGCGATTATCGAGTATATACCCGAACCGCAGTATCTCGAAGGTACACCCCAGATGTTGATTACTTCGCTCGATTATTCTCCTTATGTGGGACGTATTGCTGTCGGCCGTGTTCATCGCGGTGAGCTGAAAGAGGGTATGGACGTGGCCTTGTGTAAGAAAGACGGATCGGTCGTTAAACAGCGGATAAAAGAGCTCGATGTCTTCGAGGGTATGGGACGTGCCAAAGTTCAGTCGGTAGGTTCGGGGGATATTTGTGCACTCATCGGTATCGAGAATTTCGAAATTGGCGATACCGTAGCCGATGTCGCCGAACCGGAGGCTTTACCGAGAATCGCTATCGATGAGCCTACCATGTCTATGTTGTTTACAATTAACGATTCTCCTTTTTTCGGTAAAGATGGAAAATATGTGACTTCGAGGCACATAGCCGATCGTTTGACAAGAGAGTTGGATAAAAATCTGGCTTTGCGTGTGGAGCGGGGCGATACCGATGATGCGTGGACTGTTTATGGCCGTGGAGTGTTACATTTGTCGGTCTTGATAGAAACTATGCGACGTGAAGGATATGAGTTGCAAGTAGGACAGCCCCAGGTAATTATTAAGGAAATTGACGGGCAGAAATGTGAGCCGGTGGAGTTGTTGACAATCAATCTTCCAGAGGAATATGCCAGCAAGATTATCGATATGGTTACACGCCGGAAAGGAGAGATGGTATCGATGACTACGCAGAACGATCGCATACACATCGAGTTCCATATTCCTTCGCGTGGTATTATCGGATTGCGAACCAACGTGCTGACCGCTTCGGCGGGAGAAGCTATTATGGCTCACCGCTTTTTGGAATATCAGCCCTGGAAAGGCGATATAGACCGCCGTACAAACGGCTCGTTAATTGCGATGGAAGCGGGTACGGCCTATGCCTATGCTATCGATAAGTTGCAAGATAGAGGTCGGTTCTTTATTTTCCCTCAGGAAGAAGTTTATGCCGGACAGGTTGTTGGGGAAAATGCTAAGGATAACGATATAGTGGTGAATGTTACCAAGTCGAAGAAACTGACGAATATGCGAGCTTCTGGTGCAGACGATAAGGCTCGTATCGTTCCACCGGTTATATTCAGTCTGGAAGAAGCTCTCGAATATATAAAAGAAGACGAATATGTGGAGGTGACTCCTCATCATTTGCGTTTACGTAAAATTATCTTAGATGAGACGGAGCGTAAGCGGGCTAATCGATAAAATAGTTACAATATAATAGGGTATTGAGGCGTAGAATATTTTCTACGCCTCAACTGTTTTAATGAGTTCAAGAAATGCGATATATAATGGGGCAGTAGAAAAGTGGGGACAGCTATTTTCTGCCATATTAATTTAGCGAATGAAATGGGATTGTATTTACTCTTCTTCCCTGTGTTGCGATACAGGAAAGATACCGGAGAAACACCCGTTTCTGAGGAGAGGGGTTGGAGTTACAAGGACAATTCCCATCAATTATCGAGTGAATCTATATAATATATATAAAATTGTGTATTACAAATAGGATTCATATCTGTTATAACAGATTTTATTATATTTGCAAATACGAATATAGGATACGGTTCGGCATAGTCGAGTCGGAAATAAGATTTCCGTTTGTCTCTGCACTCACTATTTCCAATATTTGTGATGCTATACAAAAATTACTTCGAAGTATAGCGATCGTGTTGTGTTGAAGTATTTAGTTTTATTTATAAAGAGGGAATAAAGTTTTTTTGACGGAGTCGAATTTACGTTTGGGTTGCGTATGATGTTGTTGTCATACTGAGTTTGTATTTCTAGTGGGTGGACAAACGATTTCTTATATTTTTAATTGTTGGGGGAATTGTTCTTTTATAGAGTTTATTGCATTTATGAAAAATTTGAAATGTGTTATATGGTCGTTAAGGGCGTTGATCGGAAGATTAAGGCCCAGTAACAAGAGTATGGTTATTTGTGTGAATGAAGCTGGTACACTACCGTCGTTGATAGCGTCTCATTTGAAATACAGAATCGTAGAGCTTACACTGATAGGGGAATTAAATGGCACAGACCTAAGATACATTCGCGAGATGAGCGGGTGTGATGCAAACGGAAAGGAGACAGGCGGTTGTTTGTCCGTTTTGGATTTGTCGGGGGTAAATATTGTAGATGGGGGAAATACCTATTATGGGAATTATAGTGCCTCGGATAATAAGATAGGAGATTATACTTTTTATAAATGTGCTCGATTGACAAGGGTGATAATGCCCGATAATCTATTGTCTATCGGAGAAGGAGCATTCGGGTGTTGTTATAATTTATCGTCGGTTGTTATACCGGATAAAGTTCGGGATATAGGTGAATTGGCTTTTTATAGATGTGAGTCTTTGGGGGTGGTGTCGATAGGGTGTGATGTGAACACGATAGGAGTGTACGCATTCAGGAGTTGTATTTCTTTGAAAGAGGCGATATTTGTCGATGGGAATAAACCTTTGCAGGTGGGAGATAATTTGTTTTATAATTGTCCTTTGGAAAAACTTTATGTGGGGAGGGATTTGAAATTTGAAAATTTTTCTTTCGGTAAAATCAAGACTCTTATGACTGTGGTTTTCGGTAAGGAGGTGACGTGTATCGGCGATCATCTTTTTATGGGCTGTCTCCGGTTGAAAGATATTTATATCGAGGCTCCGATACCTCCTGCGGTGGCCGATGGTTTTAATCCGTCCATTCTTTCGGAAGTGGTTCTTCATGTCCCGAGCTGTTCTCGCATGATTTATGCTGAACGATTTCCGTGGAGCGATTTTGTTTCGATTCAGACGTTTTGAGTCAATCGATAGATTCTTGTGCCAGCATACGTTCGAGGTCCTTGCCTGAGATTTTGGTCGTTATTTTTCCATTGTGAGCCAAAGAGATATTTCCCGTTTCTTCCGATACGACGACGGCAAGGGCATCGGTTACTTCGGTTATACCTAATGCCGACCGATGTCTTAGCCCCATCGATTTGGGTATTCTCGTATTGTGCGAGACCGGTAATATGCAAGCTGCCGAGGCTATTCGATCATCGGCGATAATCATGGCTCCGTCGTGTAAAGGACTATTTTTGAAAAATATATTCTCGATGAGCCTTGCATTTACATTTGCGTTGATCGTGTCGCCGGTATTTTTGTAATTATCGAGTGAAACTCCTTGCTCGATGACTATCAGGGCTCCGGTTTTTGTCTTGGACATATTCATACAGGCATGTACGATGGGCATGATATAGGGCTTTTCTCCGGTATCTTTGTGTTTAAGGAAGAAATTGAAAAAGAATCTCCATCGTTTGTGCGACCCGAGTTGTACGAGAAAGCGCTTGATTTCATCTTGAAACAAAATAACGAGTATAAGGAGACCTACACTCATAAATTTGTCCATGATAGACCCGATGAGACGCATGTCGAGAATTTGCGTTACAACGATCCATACTCCCACGAATGCTAATACACCGGTGAATATACTTATTGTTCCCGACTCTTTCATCATTTTGTAAAGAGTGTACAGAAGCAGGGCTACGATGAGTATGTCGATAATATCTTTTATGCCGAATGAGAACATTTTATTTTACGGATTGTATGGTTTTTGAAACTATTTTTACCGCTTCCACAGCTTCTTTTACGTCATGCACTCTCAAAATGTCGGCTCCTCCTAATAAAGCCAGCGTGTTTAAGATTGTAGTTCCGTTTAGACTTTCTTCGGGAGTGTATCCAAAGTATTTATATATCATTGATTTACGAGATATTCCCACCAATAAGGGGTAGCCTGTACGGGTAAATTCGTCGAGTCGGTTCATGAGCAAGTAGTTGTCGTCGACCGATTTGCTGAATCCGAATCCCGGATCGATAATGATATCGTTGACACCGAGGCTTTCGAGTCGGGCGATACGTTCTGAGAAATAGTAAAGCATTTCGGGAATGATATGCTCGTATCGGATTTGTTGCATCATGGTTTGGGGCGTCCCTTTCATGTGCATCAAAATATAGGCGACTTTCAACTCGGCTATGGTTTCGAACATTTGAGAATCGAGTTCTCCCCCCGATATGTCGTTGATCATCTGTACTCCGTATTCCCGGACACAGCGAGCGGCTATATCGGCACGAAATGTATCGACCGAGACTCTTGCCGTGGGATATAGTTTGCGGATAATATCGAGTCCCTTCGAAAGTCGTTTCATCTCTTCGTCGGGTGAGATATCGTCGGCATTAGATCGCGAGGAGTAGGCTCCTATGTCTATGATGTCGGCGCCTTCATTCATCATTTTACGCAGTCGCTCGGCGATTTGTTCTTCTTCCGTAGTACGGCTTCCGGGGTAAAAAGAGTCGGGGGTGATATTGAGTATTCCCATGATTAATGGTCTCGATAGGGAAACCAATTCTCCACCAAGATTCAAAGACAACGGTTCTTTTTGTATCCACTGGAACATAGTACTGTACGTTTTGAAATCATATAACAAGACCTGCCGATACAGGCATTGCATACCGGCCTGCTGTTATGTTGAGCGAAGATAATTCTTTTTGCTGAATAGTAAGGTATGGATTAAAAAAAACTTCTTTGACACTATTCTTCCCGGGGAACCGGTTTTAAACTTTTAGGAGGACGGGGGCTTTTAGAGGTTTGCCGTTCGGCATTTTTTGCTTTTTCGTTTTGATGGTTCAAAGAACGATTGAATTCTTCCAGCTCGGATTGAAATGATTCGTATTCCGTTGTAACTTCAACCTTTTCTCGTGAATGATAGTAGTATTGCGCAATGCGAGCTCCTGTGAGGATTAACAGAATGATAATCAATAACAGAGTCGCTCTGCGTTCGCTTTTCGATAATGAGAAAAAAGAATCGTTTTTAAGTGCCATCAGATAATACCAAATCCCGATAAAAAGATTAAAATGATGATGATTGGAGCTATGTATTTGATACAGAAAAAGATTGCGTTGAATAGTGGCTCGTGCAATTTATTTCGGTTAGTCAATTCCTCCCGGGAGATATTTCGTTTCAGTATCCAACCGATGAAAATACTTATCAACAGTCCGCCTACTGGCAACAAGATGATAGCTGAGAAGTAATCGCAGGCATCGAATATGGTTTTCCCAAAAATGCGTATATGGCTCCATGAACCGATAGAAAGAGAGCAGACAGTGCTTAATATGGCAACAATGATCATCATTGTCCGGGTTGCCTTTTTCCTTGACAGATGCATGTGGTTGATAAAAAATGCAACTGCAACTTCGAAAAGAGAAACGGTGGAAGTAAGAGCTGCCACAGTGAGGAGTAAGAAAAACAATGCAGACCATAACGCAGATACCGGCATTTGATTGAATACATTGGGGAGGGTGACAAATACAAGGTCGGGACCGGCGACAGGATCCACACCATAAGAGAAAACAGCCGGGAATATAATTACTCCGGCCAGAATGGCAACGGTTGTGTCGAGTATCGCTACCGTGCTGGCTGTTTTTATCAGATGAGTTTTATTATTGAAGTAGGAGGAATAGGTGATGAGGATACCCATACCTAAACTTAAAGAGAAGAATGCTTGCCCCATTGCCCGTACGATGACTTGGGGTGTGATTTTCGAAAAATCGGGGTGTAGGAAAAATTTCAGACCTTCGTTGGCTTCGGGTAGTGTTAACGACCGTATGCAAAAAACGATGAGAATAATGAACAATATAGGCATCAATATGTTGGACATTTTTTCGATTCCTTTCTGTACACCCTTAGATATGATGATATAGTTGATAAAGAGAAAAATGTATATCCATAGTAACGGCCGAAAATCGTTCTGGATAAATGCGTTTTGTTCAGCTTTGAATTCTGCTGCCGTTTTTCCGGTCAGATTGTTACAGGCTGCTTGAAAAAGATATTCGAGCGTCCAACCCGATATGACCATATAATATCCTAAAATAAGAATCGAGGCCAATATTCCTATATATCCGATGTAGTACCATCGACTGCCGGGGATTAATTTTTTGAATGCGTCTACCGTGTCGGATTTGGATTTTCTTCCGATAATGAATTCGGCGCACATAACCGGAACACCTAATATAAGAACACATAGAATGTAAATCATTAAGAATGCTCCCCCTCCGCTCATTCCGGCTTCATAAGGGAATCTCCAAATATTTCCTAATCCTACCGCCGATCCTACCGTGGTGGCTATTACTCCTAACTTGGTCGCGAATTTTGCCCGTTCTCCCATTTTTAGTTCAAGATATAATTACAAAAGTATAAAATTTAAATTTATTTGTTCATATAATAGCTTAATAAAAAGGGAATAGAGTCCTTTTTCTATAAAAGTGTAATTCTTTTTGTAAAAAATGAATGATAGATTATATAACCAAATACAAATGGATTTGGTTTTGTCGTAAATGAAAATGCGGCCTTTGTGACAGGAGGTACAGGTAGATTGATTCTTGGCAGAAATCGCGTGATTTGTTTTTATTCTTAGCTTACTTTATCTTTGTCAAAGGATTGCAAAAGCAAGTATTTCTGTAAAAAGGAGATAATTCTACCTTTTTGTTTGTTGTAAAGATTACGTGAATAGATATGAGGCCTTTTAGATTTTTGGCGTTTGTCCCTACGATTATAGTATTGGCTGTAATTACATATTTGTCTCTGGCTAAGAATCCGGTACATAGTCAGGAGTTTTATTTATTCGAAGGAGCCGATAAGCTGGTGCACGGTTGTATGTATTTGGGGCTTGTTTGGATAGGCTGTTTCGATATATATCGGGTATCGAAGTTTACCGCTCCCAAGTTGATTTTGCTCGTGTGCGGGGCTATTGTGTGGGGTGGCTTGATGGAGTTGTTGCAGGGTGCTATGTCTATGGGGCGAAGCGCGGACTGGTATGATTTTCTCGCCAATAGTTGCGGGGCTATTCTGGGACTTATCCTCGGTGCGAATAGTGTACCATATTTGTTTAAGAAGTGTAAGAAACTTTCTTGAAATTGTCAATATCTTCCTTCTTAATAGCCAAGCTATTCCAGTTCTTCCATAATGGCAATTAGTTCGGAACGCAGTGATTTCAGTCGTTCCACTACTTGTTGGGACCGAACGGTACTTTCTCTTTTGTGTTTCAATACTTGTTTCGCTCCTTCTATTTTCAGCTTTCTTTCTTTCAGCAAATAGTGAATGAGCTTTATTTCTTCGATATCTTTTTGGGAATAATAACGAGTCCCTTTGGGGGATCGTTTAGGATTGATTGTTTTAAACTCTGTTTCCCAATATCGGAGTAAGGATTGGTTTACATTGAACATGTCCGATACCTCACCGATCGTGTAATATAGTTTTTGTTTATTTGTTACAGGTTCTTTCATACGATTTGTTTTTAATCCATTACACGCCCTTGATTTTCGGCAAGTTGAGTCATGCGGTCGTAATCTTCGGGTGAAAGGTCGAAGAAATAGTAATTGATAGGATTCTGTGCTTTCCCTTTGTATAGAACTTCGTAATGTAAATGCGGCCCTGTGGATTTCCCCGTATTGCCTACTTCGGCTATTTCTTCTCCTCGTATGACTTCTTGTCCTTTACGGACTAATATTTTACTGAGGTGAGCATATCGGGTTTTATAATCATATCCGTGATCGATGACTACCGTGTTCCCAAATCCTTTTTGCCAGCCGGTTTCAACGACACGGCCGTTTCCGGTTACGTAAACAGGGGTTCCCACATTGGCAGAAAAGTCCATTCCCTGATGGAATTTTGTGGTCTTGTAGATCGGATCTATTCGATAACCATATCCCGATGCTGTTCGTTTCAAATCTTTGTTAGAAACGGGTTGTATGGCCGGAATGTGTTTTATGCGCTCCTCTTGGCCTTGTGCCAGTTTGACAAGTTCGTTCATGGAATTGCATTGTACATATACTTGCCTCGCAAGGTTGTCTACTTTTTGACTGGTAGAAACAACCAGCTCTGCATCGCTCATTTGCAACAGATTCTCGTACCGGCTAGGGTTGTATATTCCGTTATTCCTGATTTCGTCGTTTACAGGCTCGGCTTGCAGAATGACCCGATACATGTTGTCGTCTCGTTGTTGTAAATCATTCAGAACTTCCAGCGCTGCATCGACTCGTTTGGAAAGCACTTTATATTGTGTCTGCATTTGCTCGTTTTCCATTTTCAGAAGCTCTTCTTTGGGCGAACCGAACCAAAAATAAAATGCGACGATGACCCCTATACTTAGTATGCTACCGACGAACAAATGGCGTAAAACAACGATGATGCGCTGGCGAAGTGAAGGATACACCCGTTCGTATGTCAGTGTTTTAGGATTGTATATGTAGAATATTTTTTTACTCATTGATTATTTGTCGGCTCATTCTTATTGGCAAAAGCTTTTATAGACCGTAAAAAAATATGTTTCTAAGCATTTTTTTATCTGCACATGGGTACAAAAATAATAATTTGGGCTATTTTTGCAAATTGTTTTTGGTAATATTAATATACCGTATTGGCGATTTCTATTTCGATAACGAAAAAGAAAGCCGTGGAACTTAATATAATTAAATTGTTATGCTGACAGCAAAAGAGATTCGTGAATCTTTTAAGGATTTTTTCAGAGAACGAGGCCATCAGATCGTGCCTTCGGCTCCGATGGTGATTAAAGATGACCCTACGTTGATGTTTACCAATGCGGGAATGAACCAGTTTAAAGATATTATCTTGGGAAATGTTCCGGCAAAATATAAGCGGGTCGCGGATTCACAAAAATGTTTGAGAGTGAGCGGTAAGCACAACGATTTGGAAGAGGTGGGACTGGATACCTATCATCACACCATGTTCGAGATGCTCGGTAACTGGTCGTTCGGGGACTATTTTAAGAAAGAAGCGATCGATTGGTCTTGGGAATATTTGGTCGACGTATTGAAAATAGATCCGGCCCGATTATACGCTACCGTATTCGAAGGATATGCGTCCGAAGGTTTGGAGAGAGATAACGAGGCAGCCTCGTATTGGGAAGCGCATTTGCCCAAAGATCATATAATTAACGGAAATCGACATGATAATTTTTGGGAAATGGGAGATACGGGACCTTGTGGACCCTGTTCTGAGATTCACATCGATTTGCGGAGTGATGCCGAGAGAGCCGAAGTCGATGGATTGAAATTGGTTAACCAGAGTCACCCGCAAGTGATAGAGATATGGAACCTTGTGTTTATGCAATATAACCGTAAAGCCGATGGTTCGCTCGAACCTCTTCCTGCTCGGGTAATCGATACCGGTATGGGATTCGAACGGCTTTGTATGGCGTTGCAAGGAAAGACGTCTAATTATGATACTGATGTATTCCAACCGATTATCGGGGAAATCGGGCGTCTTTGCGGTAAGAAATATGGCGACGATCCTAAGGTCGATATTGCTATGCGTGTCATTGCAGACCACATACGTACGATTGCATTTTCTATTACCGACGGGCAGTTACCGTCGAATGCGAAAGCCGGTTATGTAATTCGTCGTATTTTACGTCGGGCTGTGCGTTACGGGTATACATTCTTGGGTCAGAAGCAGGCTTCCCTTTATAAATTATTGGACATTCTTATTGAAACGATGGGAGATGCCTATCCTGAATTGAAGGCTCAAAAGGTCCTTATCGGAAAAGTAATTAAAGAGGAAGAAGATGCTTTCTTGCGTACTCTCGAAACCGGTATTAAGTTGCTCGATAAAGTAACAGCCGATACAAAGGCTGCCGGTAAGAGCGAGATTAGCGGACGGGATGCTTTCGTGTTGTACGACACTTATGGTTTCCCTCTTGACTTGACCGAGTTGATATTGAAAGAAAAAGGGTTAGGAGTGGATATCGACGAGTTCAACGCCCAAATGCAACGACAAAAGGAACGGGCTCGTAATGCGGCTGCCGTAGAAACAGGCGACTGGGTTGTATTGAAAGAGGGTGAGCCCGAATTCGTGGGATACGATATGACCGAGTGCGACGCCGAAATATTACGCTATCGTAAGGTAAAACAAAAAGCTCGCGAGTTTTATCAGATTGTTTTGGACAGAACCCCTTTCTATGCCGAAATGGGTGGTCAGGTAGGCGATACAGGAAAGTTGATTTCTGGAAATGATATCGTGGAGATATTACAGACCAAGCGGGAAAATAATTTGAGTATTCATATAGCCGAGCGATTACCCGAAGATGTGACCGCTACATTCCATGCCGTTATCGATAAAGAGGCACGTCGGGCGACTGCATGTAATCACACGGCGACTCATCTTTTGCACGAAGCTCTGCGTGAAGTTTTAGGAACTCATGTAGAACAAAAAGGTTCTTATGTCTCTCCGCAATCGTTGCGCTTTGATTTTTCTCATTTTCAAAAAGTCACAGACGAAGAGTTGAGAAAAGTCGAGATGATAGCCAATCGAAAAGTGCGTGAAGCTATCCCGTTAGATGAACATCGTAATGTTCCCATTGCCGAGGCTAAGGCTATGGGAGCGATGGCTCTGTTTGGTGAAAAGTATGGAGAAGAAGTCCGGGTGATTCGTTTTGGATCTTCTGTCGAGTTGTGCGGTGGTACTCATGTATCCAATACCGGAAATATCGGTATGATAAAAATTATAACCGAGAGTTCGATTGCTGCGGGAATCCGTCGTATCGAGGCTATAACAGGAGCTCGGGTGGAGGAAACGATGAACGCCTTGCAAGATTCGTTGAAAGAAATAGGAATCTTGTTTAATAATGCTCCCAATTTGTTACAAGCGATTCATAAAGCCATCGATGAAAATGCCGAATTGAGGAAACAGGCCGAGGAATATGTTAAGGAGAAAATGATTGTCTTGAAAGATCGTATGGTTAAATCGGCCGAGAGTATAGACGGCGTGAAACTTATTCGTTTCATCGGTCCGATGCCGTCCGATATGGTTAAGGGAATCGCCTTTTTACTTCGGGGTGAAGTCTCCAAAGGATTGGCTTTTGTCGCCGCGACCCGGGATAAAGATAAACCTCTATTGACGGTTATGCTGAGCGATGACTTGGTTGCCGATGGGAAGAATGCTTCTGCGATTGTTCGGGATGCTGCTAAGTTGATACAAGGTGGTGGAGGTGGACAACCTTATTTCGCACAAGCCGGCGGAAAGAATGCCGACAAATTGACCGAAGCGTTGGATAAGATGGTTTCGTCTATTGTGGGATAATTCGATAGTTGAATTTGTAATATGACAAAAATAGCCCCGGCATTGCCGGGGCTATTTTTTATCTGTATGGTTTTGAAGATTTACAATAACATGCCGCTCGTGACCTCACGGGCTTTTTCTTCCCCGGCAATTTGGGTGATGATGGCTGTGGCGAACGATATGGCGGCTCCCGGACCTTTTCCTGTGGTAATATTTCGGTCGACAGTCACGTTGTCGCCTGTTACAGTTGCGCCAGTGAGGAATTGTTCAAATCCGGGATAACAGGTAGCTTTATATCCGTTAAGCAATCCTGCCTGACCCAGAACCGACGGAGCGGCACAAATGGCAGCAATGTTCTTGTTAGCAGCGGCTTGGCGTTGCAATAAAGAAACCAACGGTTTGCATTCTCCCAAGTGTTTTGTTCCCGGCATTCCTCCGGGTAAAATTAACCAGTCTGCATCTTCGGTCGATAGTTCCACCCATGTACAATCGGCTGTAACAGTTATTCCATGAGCTCCTTCAACTTGGAGATTTCGCGATATGGAAACGGTTGTAATATCGATTTCGGCTCGTCGTAACATATCTACGATCGTGAGAGCTTCTATTTCTTCAAATCCTGTTGCGAGAAATAAATAAACGGTTTTCATTATTCGGATCTTTTTTAGTGTCAAATTAATGTTTGGAGAAACTCATTCTGATTTTATATCGTATATACAATCGAATGACATAAATAGTTGTTGGACTCATATTTTATAAATCCACTGACAGAATATACCTGTCAGTGGATTTATGATGGCGTTATTCCTTAAAGGGTTCCGGCTTCGGCTTGTTGAATCATTTGTTGGCTTGCATACAAATAGATTTCTACACGACGATTTTCTTGTCGGCCTGCTGCCGTGGAGTTGTCGGCTATGGGATTGGCTTCGCCCATACCTTGCACAGATTTGATCTGGTTCGTGGAAACTCCGCATGCCAGCAGATAGCTTGCTACACTTTGAGCTCGCTCCTGAGATAAGTTCAGATTTTTCTGGTAACTTTGTTCTGCTGTCGAGTTTTTCCAGCCCTGATTATCTGTATATCCGTAGATAGTGACGTCCATATCACGATTTTGGTTCAGTACGTCGTTAGCGAATTTACTTAAAGACGATTTAGCCGATGAACTGAGGTTTGAACTGCTTGTCGAGAAAAGGATTCCCGAGTCGAATGTCACTTTTACAGCTTGTAATCCATTGTTGTCGGTAACTTGCTCGACTTGTGCACCTTCTACCTGTTTGGCTTGTTCGGCCGCTTTGTCCATTTTCTTTCCGATAAGGGCTCCTGCCGTTGTTCCTACGGCAGCACCCACGGCAGCACCGATAGCAGCTCCTTTGCCTTTTCCGAAAATCGCACCTAATCCGGCGCCGACAGCGGCCCCGCTACCTCCCCCGATAAGGGCTCCTTTTCCGGTATTTGACATGTTACAGCTTGTAAATAGCATGCCGGCAGCCAATATACAAGACATAATTTTAATGCTCTTCATTTTTTTAGTTTTAGAAATTGATTTACAAAAATAAGGAAAAAATCGATATGATATTTGTTTATATTATTTTTTTGAGGAAAGGAGTATATGGCTCCTTTGAAAATAAATAACAGTATTTGAGATTATTATGTTCGATGTTATGGAAAATGTATTATCGTCGAAAAATGGAGCTGTTCGCTTTTAAGTTCTCTTATCTATATTTGTAACAATAGGATTAAGGTTCTATATGGAAGATAAATATTTGTATTATAAGTTATAGAATGACCGGTATAATTCATGCGAGTATTGTTTTTGCTTTTAGTTTGTACTATCTTTGTTTAATTAACTAATACAATAATCGAGATGAACACGTTCGGAAATCTCTTTACACTTACTTCATTCGGAGAGTCTCATGGTAGGGCGATCGGTGGGGTGGTAGACGGTATGCCTGCCGGTATTCCTGTGGATATGGAGTATATACAGCGAGAGTTAAACAGGCGTCGTCCCGGGCAATCGTCGATTGTCACCTCTCGTAAAGAAAACGATCGGGTAGAATTCCTCTCCGGGATTTTCGAAGGGAAAACAACTGGTACGCCTATCGGTTTTCTTGTGTATAATGAGAATCAACACTCATCGGATTATGATAATTTGCGGGAGGTGTTCCGCCCTTCGCATGCCGATTATACATACACCCAGAAATACGGGGTACGGGATCATCGGGGAGGTGGTCGTTCTTCGGCTCGCGAGACGATAGCTCGCTGTGTCGCCGGAGCTCTTGCAAAACTTGTTTTAACTCGGCTGGGCATAGAGGTCTGGGCGTATACTTCGCAGGTGGGGGAATTGTCTTTGTCCGGCGATTATAATCGATATGACTTCGACGAGATAGAGAAAAATCCGGTACGTTGTCCCGATGCGGATATGGCAAAACGAATGGAGGAATATATCGGAAAAGTAAAGTCAGAAGGCGATACAGTGGGAGGTGTCGTTACCTGTGTCGTTCGACATGTTCCGGCAGGGTTGGGCGAGCCTGTGTTCGACAAGCTGCATGCCGCATTGGGTAGTGCGATGTTGAGCATAAACGCTGTAAAAGGCTTTGAATATGGTATGGGTTTTAGAGGGGTGAGATATAGAGGTTCTCAAATGAATGATGTATTCGAAACTCAACAGGGCAAAATCGTAGCGAGAACCAATCATTCGGGTGGGATTCAAGGTGGAATTTCCAATGGAGAAGATATTTATTTCAGAGTCGCGTTCAAGCCGGTCGCTACTTTATTGAAAGATATAGAGACAGTCGATTCGCAAGGAAACCCGACCGTGTTGAGGGCAAAAGGACGTCATGACCCTTGCGTATTGCCCCGTGCCGTACCTGTGGTGGAAGCTATGGCAGCAATGGTTATTCTCGATTATTATTTGTTGGCACAAAGTCATAAATTATAAATTAAAAAATATGGATACAAAAAAGTATATAGACAGTCATAGAGAGCGTTTTTTCAACGAGTTATTTTCGTTGCTTCGTATTCCTTCTATCAGTGCGTTGCCTGAACATAGAAAGGACATGCAGCTTTGTGCCGAACGATGGAGGGATTTGCTTTTGGAAGCCGGAGCCGATAGAGCCGAAGTGATGCCTACCTCGGCCTCGCCTGTGGTTTTCGCCGAAAAGATAGTTGATAGGAGTTTCCCTACGGTACTGGTATATGCTCATTATGATGTGATGCCTGTCGAACCGCTTGAACTGTGGCATACCGAGCCTTTCGAGCCGGTAGTAAAAGACGGGAAACTGTGGGCTCGGGGGGCCGACGATGACAAAGGGCAAGGGTTTATCCAGTTGAAAGCCTTTGAAATTGCGGTCAAAGAGGGGTTGTTACGCTGTAACGTGAAATTTTTGATAGAGGGTGGCGAGGAAATCGGTTCTCCCGGAGTGGAGGCTTTTTGTAAGGAACACCTCGATTTGTTGAAATGCGATGTAATACTGGTCTCAGACACGAGTATGGTCGGTTTGGATACTCCGTCTATCACGACCGGATTGCGAGGATTGGCTTATTGGGAGATAGAGGTCACTGGTCCTAATCGGGATTTGCATTCGGGAATTTTCGGGGGAACGGTAGCTAATCCCATTAACGAGCTTTGCAAAATGCTGGCCGGTGTCGTAGATGAAAATGGTTGTATAACTTTACCGCATTTTTACGACAAAGTAGAAACTGTTTCGGCGCAAGAACGAGCCATGTTGGGAGCTGTGCCTTATGATGAAGAGAAATATAAAGCGGCGATCGATGTGGAGGCTCTTTCGGGCGAGATCGGTTATTCACCTTTGGAGCGTACCGCCATTCGTCCTACGTTCGATATTTGCGGTATTTGGGGCGGGTACACGGGAGAAGGTGCAAAAACGGTGTTGCCGTCAAAAGCCTATGCCAAAGTTTCTTGCCGGTTGGTTCCCCATCAGAATCATGAGGAAATATCCAAGATGTTTATCGATTACATATACT
>UMGY01000652.1_pt1 | contig 45925 bp, 47 predicted proteins | sample 1965391 | NCBI WGS metagenome assembly UMGY01 (sample SAMEA4836084, study PRJEB28245) | human gut metagenome | biome: gut microbiome; material: fecal sample | place: Denmark | collected 2008 | reverse complement strand
GCATCGGCGAGCTCAGCAAAGTAACTATTATCGCGCTGGGCGTGTTCTTTCCGGTAGCAATGAATACATATTCCGGCGTAAAAAATGTAGACCCGCTTTTAATTAAGGTAGCCGTAAGCTTTAACGCCACCCGCTGGATGACCTTAAAAAAAGTTGTGCTTCCGGCAGCCCTGCCCATGATTTTTGCCGGGCTGCGCCTTGCGGCAGGCACCTCGCTTCTGCTTCTGGTTGCCGCTGAAATGATTGCCGCACAGGAAGGCATCGGCGCGCTGATACTGCATTACGGCGATTTGATGATTACCGACCGCTTAATGGCAGGCGTAATTGTGCTTTCGCTTTTGGGGCTGGTATTTAACCTGCTTTTGCAATGGGCAGAAAACCGCGCCATACCCTGGAACAGATAATTTAAAATTGTATACATTATTTTTACGCGGCAGGGCTGAACTTGCCGCGTTTTTTATGGTATAATAGCGGCATACAATTTTTTGTTTTGTAAATTTATTAAGTGAGGAGCAACCGATATGAAAATTTCCCAGCGTGTACAAAATTTAAAATTATCACCTATCAGAAAGCTGGCGCCCTATGCAGATGCCGCAAAAAAAGCAGGCAAAAAAGTTTATCATCTTAACATAGGCCAGCCGGATATTGAAACTCCGCCCCAGTTTATGGACGCCATTAAAAATTTTGACGAAAAAGTTATTGCTTACGGCGCCAGCAAAGGCGAACCGTTTTTAATTGAAGCAATTCAAAAATACTATGCCGAAAAAGGCATGCACTATGAAGCAGGCGATATTTTTATCACCAACGGCGGCAGCGAAGCCCTGACTTTTGCGGTTATGGCTTTGTGCGACCCCGATGATGAAATTATGGTTTTTGAACCGTTTTACGCCAACTATACAACTTTTGCCAGCGAGTTCGGCGCTAAAATCAACGCCGTAACCACCAGCGTGGAAAACGGCTATCATCTGCCGGATGCTGCCGAAATTGAAAAACATATTACGCCCAAAACCAAAGCAATTCTCTTAACCAATCCTGGCAACCCGACAGGCGTTGTTTACACCGAAGCAGAAATGCAGACCATTGCTGCGCTTGCTGTTAAACACGACCTTGCCGTAATTGCCGACGAAGTTTACCGCGAATTTGTTTACGGCGGCGAATATAAGAGCTTCGGCACCATGCCCGAGCTTGACAATAACCTGATTATTATCGACAGCGTTTCCAAACGTTACAGTGCCTGCGGCGCACGTATCGGCTGCATTATCAGCAAAAACAAAGAGTTCTGCCAGCAGATTAACAAATGCTGCCAGGGCAGGCTGTGCAGCCCGATTTTGGAGGAAGTTGGCGCAGCAGCACTTTACACAACCCCGGTAAGCTATCTGGAAGAAGTAAACAAAGAATACCAGAAACGCCGCGACACCATTGCCGAAGGACTGAAATCACTGCCCGGCGTTGCAGCCAGCGACCCGAAAGGCGCTTTTTACGTAATGGTTAAATTCCCGGTAGACGACGCAGAAAAATTTGCCATCTGGCTGCTGGAAAACTTTGACATTGACGGCGAAACCGTAATGTTTGCCCCCGGCAACGGCTTTTACAGCACCCCCGGCCTTGGCGTTAACGAAGCACGCCTTGCTTACGTGCTGAACTGCGAAGATTTAAAACGCGCCATTTACATTTTAGGCGAAGCCTTAAAAGCTTACCCCGGCAGAACCTGCTGAACATGATAAAGCACAAACGGCATCACGTTTTATGTGATGCCGTTTTTCATTTACTAAACCTTTTATACACAAGCTGCGCCGCTGCAGCGGTTACAAGTTCTGCCAGCCAAAAGGCATGCCAAACGCCTTGTGCGCCAAAGCTGCGGCTTAACAGCCACGCCGCCGGTATAATGATTACCACATAGCGCAAAAGCGAAATTACAAGCGACGGTACGCCCTTGCCAAGCCCTTCCAGAGCGCCGCAGGCGGTTACGCTAACTGCCGATACAATAAACCCAGCACAGATTATGCGCAGCGCCTGCGCCCCGGCTTCTACCGTTACGGCGTTATCCGTAAAAAAGGCCATTAAAACATCCGGCACCGTCAGGCAAATTACTGTTCCCCCAAGCATAATGCCTGCGTTAAGCACCAGTGTTGTGTTGTAAATTTTCTTCACGCGCTCGTGCTCGCCCGCGCCATAGTTAAAGCCAATCAGCGGGCGCATGCCCTGAATAATGCCATTTGCAGGCAGGTACAAAAAAGTTTGCAGCTTGTAATAAATGCCAAGCACCACAATATAGCTTTGCGAAAAAGCCGCCAGTATGGTGTTAAGCGAAGACACAAGCAGCGAAGGCAGCGCCAGGTTCAGCGTTGCCGGTATGCCGATGGCGTAAAGTTTAAAATCAAGCGCAAAATCACGTGTTAAATACCTGCGGCTTAACCTGATGCGCAGCGGATAATTTTTATAAACAAACAAGTATATTAAAAGCGTTACTATCTGCCCTATGCCTGTTGCCACAGCCGCCCCTTCTATTCCCCATTCGGGAAACGGCCCGATACCGAAAATCAAAAGCGGGTCTAAAATAATGTTAGTTATACAGCCTGCCATTAACGCAATCATGGTAACCTTCATGTTGCCGACTGCCTGAAAGATTTTTTCAAACGCCAGCCCCAGCATGATTATCATCGAAAAGCTGAAAGCAATATTGGAATAACGCACGCCCATATCTATAACCTGTGCATTATTTGTAAAAGCGCTTAAAAACTGCGGCATAACGGCAATGCAGGCAGCCATAAGCACAATTCCGTGCAGTGCGGAAAGCGCCATGCCGTGTACAGCCGCACGGTTGGCAGTTTCGGCATTGCCCGCGCCAAGGTAATAGGCAATAAGCGCATTAATACCAACGCCAAAGCCGATGCTGACGGCGTTAATAAAATTCTGCACCGGAAAAACAAGCGATAATGCGGTCATGGCTTCTTCGCTTATTTGCGCCACAAAAAAACTGTCTACTATATTATATAAAGAGTTTACCATCATGGAGATAACCATGGGCAGCGCCATTGAAGTTATCAGCGGCAGGACGGGTTCTTCCTTCATAAAATTTTCGTTCATATTTGCTCCTTTCAAACAAAAACCACACAGCGCCCGTTAAGGCAACTGTGTGGCGAAAAATGGCCGTGCCAGAAAAATCCACAGCAAATTTTAGTATTCAGCTGTATAAAAATATAACATACACCTGCAGCGCTGTCAACAGTGCAAATTAAAACCCCGGCGGCGGAGCACCGGGGCCGGGGGAAAGTAGCTGCTTTAATGCAGCTTTATATGTTTTATTGTTCCGAACAAAATCCCTTATTTTAGACTGCAAGTTTGTTTTATCAGGCGCGGTGAGGCTTATTTCCGTTCAGCCTTCCGCGCCGCGTGGTTAATTATTTAGCAGGTTCTGCTTCAGGCATAACAGCCTGTGCGGATTCCTGTTTGCCGTTGCGTGCGGCAAAAATGGAAGCCAGAAGCGAACCGGTGATTTGGTGTACTACGCCGCCGATTGCGCCGGGAACTGCTGCCATCGTGGTGAAGTGCAGAGTGCCGAGTGAGCAGGCAAGCGCTGCGTTCTGCATGCCAACTTCCAGCATAACGGTGGTGCACTGCGCTCTGCCCATGCCGGCTTTTCTGGCGAGCATCCAGCCAAGGGCGTAACCGCCAAAGTTTTGCAGCACTACAACCAGAACCATAACCCAGCCGAGCCTTAAGATGGTTTCGCCGTTTAAGGCAACCATGGCACCCATGATTGAAAGTACGCTGAATGCGGATACGAGAACCAAAAGTTTGGAGTATTTAACGACGAGTTTGTCGCCGACTGCTTTATGAACGAGGATGCCAAGCACGATTGGCAAAAGGATTACCTGAGATACGGATTTAAGCATTGCGAGGAAGGAAACTTCAACCCACTGGCCTGCCAGCATCCAGGTTAAAAACGGGGTAAGCAGCGGTGCAAGCAGAGTAGTTGCGGTTGTAAGGCAAACAGACAAGGTTACGTCGCCTTTGGCAAGATACGTCATTACGTTGGAAGCCGTACCGCCCGGGGTGGTGCCGAGAAGAATCATGCCGATTGCAAGTTCGGGAGGAAGTTCAAACCCAACGGTTAAAACGTATGCGAGGAACGGCATGATGGTAAACTGCCCTACGCAGCCGAAGAACACTTCCTTAGGACGGCTGAGCACCAGTGCAAAGTCGCTGGCACGCAGCGTCATGCCCATGCCGAACATGATAACGGAAAGCAACAGCACCGTTTGCGAAGCAGCCCATGTAAAGCCCTGCGGGAAGAAGAACGCTGCCACAACAACTGCAAACACGATGTAAGTAAGATATTTGCCTACGAATTCTGCCAATTTGTTCAATACACTCATTTTTCATTTCTCCTTTGAATAAAATAATTTGTTTAATAACAAACCGGCGATTGTAAAGCTTTTTTACCAACAAAAAAGGCTTTGCCTCTTTTGTAAGAGACAAAGCCGAATAGCTCTGCGGTACCACTCTTATTGCCGTAATAATACGGCCACTTTACCGGCATCACCGAAAGTTTCACAACTGACGTTCAATGCCTGACGCTGTAACGGTCGTCCTCCGGCCACACTTACACAGGCTTTTGCCCTTCAGCTGGCAGCTCATGGGGGATTTTCATAAAGTGCTTTGATCTTATCTCTCAGCTAAATGATAAGTTCTCTGGAATCTGGGCGGCTTTACTACTTTTCCCAATCAACGCAATTTGTTATTTGATGATGTTATTATAATAGGCACACAACACCTTGTCAACACTTTTGCGCTGATTTTTTTACATTTTTATTTTAAAGGTTTGTTTTTAATGTAAAATTGTAACATGCGTTACAAACTAAAATCTTAATGTGTTTTAGTTTTTGGGCAATGTACACAAAATTAATTATTTTCTTTGGCGGTTTCGTCTTTTTTCTTTTCCTTTTTAGTATTGTATTCCTGCATTACGGCGTCCATATCGCCTTTCAGCCATAACTCAACAGCGTCAGCCATCTGCTTGACAGCTTCTTCAATTAAAGGCTGTTCTTCTTTTCCGAAACGGTGCAGCACATGCCCGATAACTGCCGACGCATTGCGCTCCGGGTGGCCGATGCCGATTTTAAAGCGCGGAAAATCGCCCGTGCCAAGATGCTGCTGGATGGATTTAATGCCGTTGTGCCCGCCCGCACTGCCTTTGCGGCGGATGCGCAGTTTGCCGCAGGGTAAATCGAGGTCATCCTGAATAACCGCAATATCTTCCGGGTCGATATTGTAAAAATTGGCAAAAGCGCCCACGGCTTCGCCGCTTAAATTCATATAGGTGGTAGGTTTTATTAAAAATACCTTTTCGGGAATACGGTGTTCGGCGCACATGGCGCTGCGTTCATTTTTCCAGGTGGTAATGCCCCAGCGCTTTGCAAGTTCATCGGCCACCATAAAGCCGATATTATGGCGCGTGCCTTCATATTCTTTGCCAATGTTGCCAAGCCCAACTATCAGTTTCATGTTTACTCCTTAATGCAAAAATAAGGCCCGCCGCGCCTGCGGCAGGCCCTTAATGTTTATTATTTGTGTTTTTCGAACAGCTGGCTTACAGACCAGTTGTTGTAAATGCGCAGAATGGTTTCTGCCAGAATCGGCGCAATGGAAAGCACTTTAATTTTTGGGTGCTTTTTGGACGGCGGCAGCGGAATGGTGTTGGTAACAACAACTTCCGTAATATCCGACTGGGCAATGCGGCTTACAGCCGGGTCCGTCAAAATAGGATGCGTGCAGCATGCGTAAATTTCTTTTGCGCCAAATTTTTTAACAGCTTTGGCTGCTTCTACCAAAGAACCGGCGGTATCAATCATGTCGTCGACAAGAATTGCAGTTTTGCCTTCAACGTTGCCGATAAGGTTCATAACTTCGGCTACGCCGGGTTCCGGACGGCGTTTGTCGATAATGGCCATACCGCAGCCGAGGCGTTCTGCCATGGTGCGGGCACGGCTTACGCCGCCAAGGTCAGGTGATACAACGATGAGGTCCTCAAGATTTTTGCTTTTAATATACTCTGCCAGAATCGGCTGGCCGGGCATATGGTCAAACGGTACGTTAAAGAAGCCCTGAATCTGGGCTGCATGCAGGTCGATTGTTACAACGCGGGTAATGCCTGCACATTCCAGAAGGTCTGCCATCAGTTTTGCGGTAATAGGTTCGCGGCCGCGTGCTTTGCGGTCCTGACGGGCATAACCGTAATACGGAATAACTGCGGTAATGTGAGAAGCGGAAGCGCGTTTAAACGCATCTGCCATAATTAAAAGTTCCATTACGTTATCGTTAACGATAGGGCCGCAGGTAGGCTGCACAATAAAAATGTCCTTGCCGCGTACGCTTTCGTTAATCATAACCTGTACTTCGCCATTGTTAAAACGGTTGATAACGGCATCACCAACGGTTGTACCGAGATTTTCAGCAATCTCGCGTGCCAAATCAGGGTTTGCGTTACCTGTAAAAATCCTCATTCTGCTCTCATCTGACAACATGGTCATATCCCTCCAAGTATGATTGAGTTGTATAGGTATTAAATTTCCGTAACCTTATAAATATAGTATACAACTTTTTACACAGGTTTAACAAGTAGTATAGCAAAATTTATCAGTCTTCGCGTTGTTTGGCGGCCCAGCCTTCAATGTTCTTCTGTTTGGCACGGGCAATGCCAAGTGCGTCCTCAGGCACCTCTTTGGTAATGGTGGAGCCTGCGCCTACATAAGCGCCTTCGCCGATGGTAACAGGCGCAACAAGGTTGCTGTTGCAGCCGATAAAAGCGTTGTCGCCAATAGTAGTGCGGTGTTTCTTCTTGCCGTCATAGTTAACCATAATGCAGCCGCAGCCAATATTTACGCCGCTGCCGATATCGGTATCGCCAATGTAGGAAAGATGCGGCAGTTTGGTGCCGTAGCCGACATGAGAATTTTTAACTTCAATAAAGTTGCCGATTTTAACCTTGTCTTCAAGCACGGTATCCGGGCGCAGATGTACATAAGGCCCCATTACAACTTTATTTTTAACGGTGCAGTCGTGCCCGTAGGTAAACTGCATTTCCACTTCGCTGCCAACTTTAACATTAGTAAGGCGTACGGAAGGCCCGATTACGCAGTCAGTGCCGATTTCCGTATTGCCCTCCAGCCATGTATACGGGTATATAACGGTATCATTGCCAACTTTAACATCTTCGCCGATAAAGGTGCTTGCAGGGTCCATAACGGTTACGCCGCTGTCCATCAGCGCACCGAGCACGCGAGTGCGCAGTTCGGCTTCTGCTTCCGCCAGCTGGCGGCGGCTGTTTACGCCCATTACCATGGCGTTATCGGCCGTAATAGCAGCGCCAACTTTTTTGCCCATGCCGTTTAATTTGGCAAGCACGTCGGTTAAATAATATTCGCCCTGCGCGTTATCGTTGGTTAAAGTATGCAGAACTTCAAACAGAAGCGGTGCTTCAAAGCAGAAAATACCGGTGTTGATTTCGGTAATGGCCTTCTGCTCCGGTGTGGCGTCTTTTTCTTCAACAATACCTGCCACATTGCCTTCCTCATTACGGATAATGCGCCCGTAACCGTAAGGGTTGGGCATAATTGCGGTAAGCACGGTGGCAGCAGCGCCGCTTTGTACATGCTCGTCATAAAATTTACGCAGTTCGCCTGCGTCTAAAAGCGGAGTGTCGCCGCAAAGAACCATCACGGTTCCTTTAAAATCTTTCAGTTCGGCTTCGGCCTGCATTACGGCATGGCCTGTGCCGAGCTGCTCTTTTTGGTATACGCTTACGGCCTGATTGCCGATAAGTTCGTTTACAAGTTCTGCGCAGTGGCCGGTAATAACTACTTTTTTAGCGGCACCTGCTCCGTCTGCGGCGTTAAGCACTCTTTGCAGCATGGCTTTGCCGCCAACTTTATGCAAAACCTTCGGCAGTTTGGATTTCATGCGGGTGCCCATACCGGCAGCTAAAATTACAGCAACAAGTTCTGACAATTTCTATACCCCATTTCTTATTTTTTCTTGCGTTCAGCGCTTTCAAGCATGTCTTTCAGCAAAGTATGCTCGGCGTTTTCCATGTGCAGGCGGGCGGCGTTCTGCGCTCTGTCAACATCATGGGCCGCAATGCTGTCCACCAGAATGCGGTGTTCTTCCATAGTATTCTGCAAACGCCCCGGATACATCATGGAACGGCGGCGTATTACGGTAATCTGCTCGCGCAGATTGTTAATAATGCCTGCCAGGCGTTTGTTGCGGCTGGCTTTATACAAAACATCATGGAACGCGGTATCAATTTCTACGATTTTTTCGATATTGCCGTCTTCAATATGCTGTCCGATTTCTACCAGCAGGCGCTGCATGGTTTCCAGCTCCTCGTCGCTGATGCGTTCGGCGGCAAGCCCTGCGGCCAGCACTTCAAGGCTGGTGCGTATTTCGTAAACTTCGTTAATGTCTTTAATGGAAATATCGGCCACATAGGTGCCGCGGCGCGGTATCATTACCACAAAGCCTTCCAGTTCCAGCTTGCGGATTGCTTCACGCACCGGCGTACGGCTGACGCCCATTTCATCAGCCAGCTGAATTTCCATAAGCCTTTCGCCCGGGCTGAAAACGCCGTCAACAATCGCCTGGCGGATGGTTTCGCATACCAGTTCGCGCAGCGGCCGGTAGCTGTCAAGCTGAATAGGGCTTAAATGTCCGCTCATTTATATTACACTCCTTTTCACAGTTGTGGCAATCGCTGTTTCCAGTTTCCATGCCTGCAATGCTTCTATAATTTTCTGTGCTTCCTGTGTGCTGCCTGCAACGGCAAACACAGTCGGCCCGCTGCCGCTCATAAGCACGTACTGCGCTCCTGCGGCAAGCATTTCTTTTTTTATTTTGTTAATTTCAGGGTATCTGGCGCAGGTTACGCCCTCCAGCGCGTTGCCCATGCCCGGCAGCGGCAGCACGGCATTCCCTTTTAAAAGTGCTGCTTTCAGCGTGCCAATATCAGGATGCTGCGGCTCTTTTAAAGAATCAAATTCCTTATATACCCAGGCAGTGGATACTGCTTGCTGCGGTTTGGCAAGCACAATAACTGCCTTCTGCGGCTCCGGCAGCGGAGTTAATATTTCGCCGCGCCCTTCTGCAAGGGCTGTGCCGCCGCAGATGCAGAACGGAACGTCGCTGCCTATTTCTGAGGCAAGTTCTTCAAGCTGCGCCGCATTCAGGCCAAGCTGCCACAAACGGTTCAACCCGCGCAGCACTGCCGCAGCGTCGCTGCTGCCACCGGCAAGGCCTGCTGCCATAAAAATATGCTTATTAAGCGTTATTTTTACATCCGGCGTTTTATTAAAGCGTTCTGCCATCAGCATTGCCGCCTTATACGCAAGGTTGCTGCTGTCGCCCGGCAAATCGCTGCGGCCGGTTTGCACAACCAGCCCGCTGTGCTTTTCAAGCGTTACCGTATCGGCAAGGCTGATGCTCTGCATTACCATAGAAACCTCGTGGTAGCCGTCGGCACGCTTGCCGAGCACATCAAGCCCAAGGTTTATTTTGGCATAAGCTGTTTCTGTAATTTTTTCCATAAACATCCCTGTCAACTCAAAATTCTGTATACAATATATTTTAACATATTTTAAACATCTTGGCTTTATAACAGTTTAAAAAGTTATAAAAATTTTTAAATCTCTTTTAAATTTTTTATGCTTTTTGGGTAAATTCGCCTGTGCCAATTCCTTTTTTCTTCAAAAAATGATAAGATTATAACAGTTAAACAAATTTTAAAGGAGCGTATCAATGAGCTACCATATTTACCGTTATACCATGGTGGTTATCGGCTGCCTTATTACAGCCTCCGCCATTAACCTGTTTTACATTCCCAACATGCTGCTCAGCGGCGGCATTACGGGCCTGGGCTTTTTAATTTACTACATTACGGGCCTGCCCATAGGCATGATGAACATTGTGCTGAACATACCGCTGTTTTACCTGGCGTGGAAGTATATGGACAAGGAATACTTTTTCGGTTCGCTTGCCAGCATGACCTTCCTTTCGCTTGCCATTGACGCACTGCATTTTTTAACGGCTTATACGCCTGACGTACCGGAAAAAATGCTCAGCTGTATTACCGGCGGCGTTATGTACGGCATCGGCATGGGCATTGTTTACCGCGTGGGCGGCGGCACCGGCGGCATGGATATTGTCGGCGGCATTATTAACAAATATTACAGCATCAGTCAGGGCACAACCAATTTTATTTTTAACATTTTCATCATGTTCTGCGGCACCATTGCCTTCGGCATTGAAGCCGTGCTTTACACGATGCTGACCTTCTTTATTGTATTTAAAGTAACAAACTCTTTTGCTTCCGGTTTTGATTACAAGAAAAACATTATCATCATCAGCGAGCATTATGAGGAAATTGCCAGCGGCATTATTAAAATAGTAGGCCGCGGCGTAACCTATTTATACGGCGAAGGCGCTTACACACATCAGCAGCGCAAAGTGCTGTTTGTTGTTGCCAAGCTTACGCAGGTAGCGCGCATCCGCCAGATTGTACGCAAAAAAGACCCCGGCGCTTTTATGATTATCACCGAAGCCAGCGACGTTTTCGGCAGGGGCTTTACTTCCGCCCCCAGCGGCAAGCATAAGCAGAAAAAGATTTTTGCCATGATTAACCACTACGAGGAAGAAGGAAAATAATTTGAACGGCAAACTCCGTCCCGTGCTTGCTATTATGGCGGCAGCCTGTTTATGGGGCTTTATCGGCTGGTTCTCTTATGTTTTAATGTTTTACGGTTTTTCACCTTTACAGGTGACAGCCGTGCGCACCGTTATCGGGGCAGTGTTTATGACTGTGCTTTTACTCATCCGCTCGCCACAGCTTTTAAAAATACGCCTGCGTGATATCTGGATGTTTATAGGCACCGGTATTATCAGCGTTGTGCTGTTTAATTTGTTTTATCTGATAACATTCAGCCTCAGCAGCCTGTCGGTAGCGGTAATGCTGCTTTATACAGCACCGGTATTTGTAATGCTGCTTTCAGTGCTGCTGTTTAAAGAGCGCCTTACCAAAGGCAAACTGCTGGCTTTAGCATCTACCGTTACCGGCTGCCTGTTTTTGTCAGGCATTATTACCGGCAGCTGGCAATGTTCTCCGGAAGCGTTTATAACCGGTATTCTTTCCGGATTTGGCTATGCGCTGTACAGCATTTTCAGCAAATACGCACTTGTACGGTACGATTCGGCAACCATTTCTGTATGGACGTTTTATCTGGCGTCGTTGCCGTTGTTACCTTTCTGCCAGCCCGATGAAATGCTGAGCTGTTTTATTTACATACCGGATACCGCTGTTGCCGCGGCAGGAATCAGTATTTTATGCACGGTAATACCGTATTTGCTTTATACTTACGGCTTAAAATATGTAGATGCTGGCTGCGCTTCCATTTTAGCAATGCTGGAGCCCGTTGTTGGCTGTTTAACCGGGCTTTTGCTTTTAGGAGAAACTTTTACTTCTGCCAAGGCGGCAGGATTCTTTTTTATACTGGCCGCCATTGTTATTTTAAACAGCGGCAGTATTTTTAAGAGGGGGACTAAAAAATGATTTTAATCAGCGCGTGCCTTTTGGGGCGCAACGTGAAATACAGCGGCGGCAACAATTTGTGCCCGTGGCTGGCAAAATATTATAACACGGAAGATTTTACGGCGTTTTGCCCGGAATGCCTGGCAATGCTGCCCATACCACGCCCGCCGGTAGAAATACAAAACGGCAGCGGCGAAGATGTTTTAAACGGCAAAGCTTGCGTTAAAGATAAAACCGGGCTTGACGTTACCATGGAATTTTTAAGCGGCGCGCAAAAAGCCTTACAGATTGCTAAAAAGAAAGGCGCCAATTACGCCATTTTAAAGGCACGCAGCCCGTCCTGCGGCTGCGGCGAAATTTACGACGGCACCTTCAGCGGCGGCAGAAAATGCGGCAACGGCGTGGCAGCAGAGCTTTTAATGCAGCATGGCATTAAAGTTTATACCGAAGAAACCATTACGGAAGAAGAACTTATTAAAATTTTACAGAACAAATAACAGCAAAACGCTGAACAAAAATGTTCAGCGTTTTTATTTTGCCTTACGTACTTATTGCACAGCACAATGCACAAGTTTTTTATTCTGTTTGCGGCAGCAGGCATTATGGCAGCGCCATTTTAAAAGCAGTGCCGAACTTATAATAACGGCCACCGAGCCAGCATTATGCACAAGCGCACCTGCCACCGGGCTTAAAATCCCGGTTACGGCAAGCACAATAGCCGTAAAATTAAGCACCAGCGAAAAAATAATATTTTTTCTGATAGTCTGCATCATTTGCCCGGATAATTCCAGCAAATGCCCAAACTCCCTGAAATCATCATTAATAAGCACTATATCCGCCGCATCAACGGCAATATCGCTGCCTACGCCGCCCATGGCAATGCCGGTGCAGGCTTTTTTCAGCGCCGGTGCATCATTAATACCGTCACCAAGCATGCAGATATGCTCGCCATTATCTTCGTAACCGGCAATAATGTTTAATTTATCTTCCGGCAGGCAGCCGGCATAAACTTCGTCCACGCCAACCATGGCAGCAACACTTTCTGCCGCGTTAAAATGGTCACCGGTCAGCAGCATGGTTGTTTTACCGGCGCGTTTTACTCCGGCAAGCATATCTGCCGCTTCCGGCCTTACGGTATCGGCAAGGGCAATAAATCCGGCTGCTTCGCCGTTTACGGCAATATAAATTATACTGCATCCGCATTGGGCGTATTGCTGCGCGGCGGCTGTAATTTCCCGGGCAATAATAATGCCATTAGCTGCAAATAATTTTTCGTTGCCGGCGGTAATTTTAAGGCCGTTCACTTCGCCTTCCACCCCGCGGCCGGCAAACATTTTAAAAGCATCGGCAGGCAAAACGGTTTTGCCAAAGCTTGTAACAACGGCCTGCGCCAAAGGATGTTCCGAAAGTTTTTCCACGCTTGCGGTATATAAATATAAATCATCGTCAGTTAAAGCGTTATTAAAACTTTTTACTGCTGCCACCTGCGGCCTGCCATAAGTTAAAGTGCCCGTTTTATCAAACGCAACACGTTTAACCTGCGCCAAGCGTTCAAGCGCATCGCCTTCGCGCACCAAAAATCCGTGGCGCGCCGCGTTGCCAATGGCAGCCATAACCGCCGTCGGCGTTGCCAGCACCAAAGCACAGGGGCAAAACACTACCAGCACCGTTACCGCACGTATTACTTCGCCGGTAATATAACCGGTTACTACCGCCGTTGTAAGCGCCATTACCACAATCCATGTAGCCCAGCGGTCTGCAAGGCACACAATTTTTGCCTTGCCTGCATCGGCAGACTGCACAAGGCGAATCATACGCTGTATGGAGCTGTCTTCCCCAACCTTTAGTGCCCTCATTTCAAAACTTCCAAACTGGTTTACCGTTCCGCTTGCCACTTCATCTCCGGCAGTTTTATCTACCGGCAGAGGTTCACCCGTCATAACAGCCTGATTTACCGAAGTTTCGCCCATTGTAATTACACCGTCTGCGGGGATGGTTTCGCCCGGCAGCACACGCAGAATATCGCCTTTCCGTACATCTTCCGCACGGATAATTTCTTCTTTGCCGTCAACAATCCTGCGTGCAGTACGCGGAGAAAGGCGCACCAGTTTTTCAATGCCTGCCCTTGCACGGGCAACGGTTGCTTCTTCCAAAAGCGAACCCAACTGCATGATAAAAGCAATTTCACCGGCTGCAAAATCCTCGCCAATAGTAAGAGAAGCAATAAGCGCTATGGAAACAAGCACGTCCGCTTTAATATCAAACTCCGTTACAAGCCCTTTCAAGGCTCCCCAAACAATGGGTACACCGCATAAAATAACGGCAAGCCATGCCAAATCAAACGGCAGCGGGCGTATATCAAGCATGCTTGCCAATAGTGCCGCACCGGAAACAGCAATGCACGCAAGCTGCATTCTCAATTCTTCATTTTGCAATATATTTTTAAAAAACTGCATCTTTACCGCCTCTTTTTATACCCATAGGGGTATAGGTATTTATATTTATAATATACTCCCGGCAAAGTGCAATGTCAATAAAAAAACACCTTTAAAACTCAGCAGCAAACTTATTTTTTATGCCGGATTACTGCTATTTTGCTTTTGCAGCTATAAAATTTATAGCGCTCACGGCAAATTTGGTTTATAATAAAGATAAGGAAAAATCTTTGTTATAAAGGGAGGATTGCTGTTATGGATAACTATGATAACGATTTAATTAAACTTGATTATAGAAAGCGTCCCAAAAAATCAGCTGATAATATGACCCCTTATGATAAAGCCATCCGCATTATGTTTAAGGTTTTGTTTTTTATGGTTATTTACATGTTTTTTATGGGAATTGTAAGCTACATTTTAAATGCTTTTTAAATTTGTTCTCTGGCCTCCGCATTAAGTGGGGGCTTTTTTTATGCAAAAAAAATAACGCAAACACATAATGTATTTGCGTTCAGCGGTTACTGCTTATATAACTAATGCGTCAGGCCATATTGGCAAAACGCTCAACTGCTTTGGTAAAGTTTTGAATGGTTTTTTCGGCGTCGCCGTGTTCAATGCCATCGCGCACGCAGTGCTGAATATGCCCTTCCAGCACAACCTGCCCTACGCGGTGCAGTGCCGATTTGGCGGCGTTAATCTGCATAAGAATATCCTCGCAGGCCACATCTTCGTCAACCATTCTGTCAATAGCCTGCACCTGGCCGATAATTTTTTTCAGGCGGCGGTGCAGATTGTCAGCATCCATACATTGTCTCATCTAATACCTCCCATCAGGGCGTCAGACGCCAGTTTTAAAAAGGCCAAACCAGCGGTACAATAATTACCGTGGCGGCAAAACATAACAATATCAGCGGCAGACCCGCTTTAATGTAATCCACAAAGCGGTAGTTGCCCGGGCCAACCATAAGTGTACACGGCGGCGTGCCGATTGGTGTTGCATAAGCACAGGAAGATGCCACTGCAATTACCATTAAAAGCGGATAAGGCGAAATGCCAAGCTTCTGGGCAATTACAATGCCTATTGGGGCAATGAGAGCCGCCGAAGCGGAATTGCTCATAAACTGAGTAAGGAGAGCCGTTACTGCAAACAGCAGCATAGTTATTGCGAGCGGCGAAGGCGTGCCGAGCGCTTCCAGTATCCAGCGCGCCAAAAGTTCTGCCGCGCCGGTGTTGTACAGCGCATGAGATACGGGCATCATGCCTGCAAACAGAAAAATTGTACTCCATTCGATAGAATGATAAGCCTGTTTTTCCGTAAGACAGCCTGTAAGCACACATACCAGCGCGCCGATAACGGCAGCCATTTCAATGGTTATTTTTTGCAAATCAAGGCACATAACAATTATGCAGCCAAGCAAAATACAGCCTGCAATTACCTGCTTCGGCACATTGTGCTGCATGGGGTCAAGCTCAGCCAGAAATTTTTCCGGCACTTCGCCGCCTTCCGGCAGCAGCCTGCGCCCTGCAAAATACATATAAAGTATAGTCAGCACCGTAAGGGGCACGCCAACCCAGGCGAATTCAAAAAAGCCAAACGGACGATAGCCAAAATTGCTCAGCGCACCGCTGACAATAATATTAGGCGGCGTACCGACAAGGCTTATCATGCCGCCGCTGCAAACAGCATAAGCAAGCGGAAGCAGCTGACGCGAAGGAGCCATTTTAGCCGCTGCGCAGATGCCCATAACCACGGGCAAAAGGCATGCCGCCGTGCCTGTATTGGAAAGGCACATGCTTAATACGGCTGCCACAATCATAATGCACAGCATTAAATTTTTCTGGCTTTTGCCGGCGCGTTTAACAATAAATACGCCTATGCTGTGCGCAAGCCCTGTATGAAACATTGCCGCACCCACAACAAACATGCCTGCAAACAGCGTTACCGTGGGGTGCGAAAGCCCTGAAAACACAACGTTATCGGGTATAAAGTTTAAAAAGCCGCAAATTATGGCGCCGCCCATTGCGGTTACCGCCAAAGGAATCAACTCTGTAATAAACAGCAGGGCCATTACGCCCAAAAGGATCAAACAGCCGATAGCCGGATCCATACCTTCACCTCAATCCAATAAATATAATTTATTCCGCAGTGCTTGTTTCTTCTGCCTCTGCGGCAGGTTCTTTGGCTTCTGCGCTTTCATCAGCCGCTGCTGCGGTTGTATCAATAACTTCACCGGCAGTTTCTTTTTTGGTTTCCGGTCTGCCGTGTTCCAAAATATACATAAATTCTTCTCCGGTAATGGTTTCTTTTTCCAAAAGATATGCCGAAAGCTCATGCAGCTTTTCGATATCGTTTTCCAAAATTGCGCGTGCTTTGGCATGGGCATCTTTAATAATTTCCATTACTTTGGCGTCAATCTTGCCGGAGGTTGTTTCCGAGCAGGCAAGCGAAGTATCGCCGCCTAAATATGCGTTTGTAACGGTTTCAGTCGCCATCATGTCAAACTCATCAGTCATGCCAAAGCGTGTAACCATGGCGCGGGCAATGCGCGTTGCCTGTTCAATATCGTTGCTGGCGCCTGTGGTAATGCTTTTAAAAATAACTTCTTCCGCACTGCGCCCGCCGGTAAGCGTGGTAATTTTATTGAACAGTTCTTCCTTGCTCATCAGCACGTTGTCGTCCTCGCTAACCTGCATGGTGTAACCTAATGCGCCGCTGGTACGCGGAACAATGGTTATTTTATGCACTGGCGCAGAATTTTTCTGCCGTGCCGCAACAAGAGCATGGCCGATTTCATGGTAAGCAACAATGCGTTTTTGCTCTTTGGGTATTACCGCGCCCTTGCGCTGATAACCGGCAATAACAACTTCCACCGATTCCTCAAAATCGCTCTGCGTTACGCTGTCGCGGTGCATACGCACTGCACGCAGCGCAGCTTCGTTGACGATATTGGCAAGTTCGGCACCGGAAGCGCCGCTTGTTGCACGCGCAATGGCTTTATAATCAATATCGGGTTCGGTTTTAATATTTTTGGCATGTACGCGCAAAATTGCTTCACGTCCCTGTAAATCCGGCAGTTCAACCGGTATGCGCCTGTCAAAACGTCCGGGGCGCAAAAGTGCTTTGTCAAGCGAATCGGGCCTGTTGGTGGCAGCCAAAATTACTATACCTTTGCTGCCGTCAAAGCCATCCATTTCCGAAAGCAGCTGGTTTAAAGTCTGCTCACGTTCATCATTGCCGCCAAAACGTCCGCTGTCGCGCTTTTTGCCTATGGCGTCAATTTCGTCGATAAAGATAATGCACGGGGCTTTTTCCTGCGCCTGTTTAAACAAATCGCGCACGCGGGCAGCGCCCATGCCAACAAACATTTCAATAAATTCGCTACCGCTGATGCTGAAAAACGGAACTTTCGCTTCGCCGGCAACGGCACGGGCCAGCAAGGTTTTACCGGTGCCCGGAGGGCCTACTAAAAGCGCGCCCTTAGGCATATTGGCGCCAATAGCTTTGTATTTATCAGGGTGATGCAGAAAATCTACCAACTCCATTAAGGCTTCTTTGGCTTCATCCTGCCCGGCTACATTGGCAAAGGTAATGCCAGTCTGCGCCTCCACATAAACTTTGGCGTTGCTCTTGCCAAGGTTCAGCGGCCCGCCTCCGCCCATGCGCCCTGCCATAAAGCGCATAAACAGCTGCCCCAGCGCAAAGAAAATAAAAATCGGTAAAATCCAGTTTGTTAAAATATTTTCAAGCAAACTCGGCTCTTTCGGAATTACCTGCGAAAACTCAACTTTCTTTTCCATCAGGCTGTTTACCAGCTGCGGGTCTTCCACTCTGCCGGTAACGTAAATTTCCTTATCACCGCTGTCTTTGGCAAGTACGGCAATTTTATTGTTGGTAATTTCTACCTTGTCTACCTTGCCTTCGTCCACCATCTGCAAAAAGCTGCTGTACGAAATTTCCTGCACCTTAGGGCTGAAAAACATCGGTATAATTACTGTATTCAGCAAAAGCAAAATTGCCAGTGCCAGCATATAATAATAATATATTGACTTTTTAGGTCCTTTGTCTTTATTCATTGTGCCCTCCATAAAAAAGCATAAAATTATAAATATATTTTATCTTATCTACGCCTATAAAACAAGCAAACATTTTGTGTAATGGTACAATTTTAAGCCTTTCTTTTTAATGACTTCAACTGTTCAGCTTATTTTTATAAAGTTATCTTGTTTAAGCAAATAAAAAACGCACCCCGTAAAGAGGTGCGTTTTAAGTTTAAGCTTATCTCATTTTGGCAGCCATGGAAAGTTCTACTGTCCTGATTCTGCCGAGAGCTCTTGCCTTGGCAGCTTCGGCTCTTTTAATGTTAATATCAACCGTAAAGTTGGCAATGCGGTTTTCAGCTCTTTCCAAAGCCGCATGCGCGCGTTCAAGGTCAATGTCCTCTGCTGCTTCAGCCTGAATGCTGAGAATTGTAATTTTGTTTTTTACAATTTCAGCAAAGCCGCCCGATAAATAAATGAAATGTTCTTCATTATTGGCGTCCCTGTATTTAAAAGGAGCGTCTTTAAGTGCTGCAATAGCAGGCATATGATTGGCAAATACGCCAAAACCGCCGTCTAAAGCTTCAAAGCCTGCATATACAACATCGTCTCTTTTAATGAAGTATTTATCAGGGGTTACAATTTCCAATTGCATTAAATTTGCCATGCAATCAATCCACCTTCATGCTTTCAGCTTTCTTAATGGCGTCATCAATAGTGCCTACCATGTAGAAGGCGCCTTCGGGCAGATCATCATGTTTACCTTCGAGGATTTCTTTAAAGCCTCTGATGGTTTCGTTCAAAGGAACATATTGTCCCGGGGTACCGGTAAACTGTTCTGCTACGAAGAATGCCTGGGACAGGAATCTTTGAATTTTACGTGCGCGGGCAACGGTAAGTTTATCTTCTTCGCTAAGTTCTTCCATACCGAGAATTGCGATGATATCCTGCAATTCTTTATAGCGTTGGAGAATAGCCTGTACGCCGCGGGCAACATTGTAATGTTCTTCACCAATTACCAGCGGGTCAAGAATACGGCTGGTGGAATCCAGCGGGTCAACCGCAGGATAAATACCAAGCTCTGCAATCTGACGGGACAGTACTGTGGTTGCATCCAGGTGGGCGAAGGTGCCTGCCGGTGCAGGGTCAGTCAAGTCGTCCGCAGGTACGTATACAGCCTGTACGGAGGTGATGGAACCGGTTTTAGTGGAGGTAATGCGTTCCTGCAATGCACCGATATCGTTTGCCAAAGTAGGCTGATAACCTACTGCGGAAGGCATACGGCCGAGCAATGCGGAAACTTCGGAACCTGCCTGAATGAAACGGAAAATGTTATCGATAAACAGAAGTACGTCCTGGCCGCCTACATCACGGAAGTATTCAGCCATGGTCAGGCCGGTAAGGCCTACGCGCATACGTGCTCCAGGAGGTTCGTTCATCTGACCGTAAACCAGAGCAGTTTTGTCGATAACGCCGGATTCTTTCATTTCGCACCAAAGGTCATTGCCTTCACGGGTACGTTCGCCTACGCCGGCGAATACGGAGTAACCGCCGTGTGCAGTTGCGATATTATGGATAAGTTCCATAATAATAACGGTTTTACCTACGCCTGCACCGCCGAACAGACCGATTTTACCGCCCATTGCATACGGAGCGATAAGGTCAACGACTTTAATGCCTGTTTCCAAAATTTTAGTGCTTGTTGCCTGTTGGTCAAAAGTCGGAGCAGGACGGTGGATAGGCCAGTAGTCTGCTGCTTCTACTTTCGTGTCATCATGGTCAACAGTTTCACCGAGAACGTTGAAGATACGGCCCAGTACGCCGGGCCCAACCGGTACGCTGATAGGAGCGCCGGTATCTACTGCTTCCATGCCGCGAACAAGACCATCGGTAGAGCTCATGGCAACAGTACGGACAATGTTATAGCCGATATGCTGCATAACTTCACAAGTAAGGTGAATTTTTACTTTACCGTCATCAGTAGTACCATCAATTTTGATAGCATTCAGGATCGCGGGCATTGTTTTCGGACTGAACTCAATGTCAACAACAGGGCCAACAACTTGTACTATTCTACCAGTATTCAAGGTTTTAGCCTCCTAATTTACTAATATATCATCAGTTCTGTTTTAATGCTTCTGCGCCGCCGCAGATTTCGGTCAGCTCGCGGGTAATAAGTGCCTGACGTGCTTTGTTGTAGTTAAGCTCAAGGCTCTTAACCAGCTTTGCTGCGTTGTCTGTTGCGGAACTCATAGCAGTCATACGGGAACCGAGTTCGCTCGCTGCGGACTGTACGAGTGCGGCATAAATAACAGTTTCCAAATAACGAGGTGCCAAATCTGCCAGAATTTCTTCTGCTTCAGGCATGAACAAATACTGGGTATTTGCTTTAACCTGTGCTTCGCCGCCTTTGGGTGCTTCATCTGCCGGGGGTTCCAGCGGAAGAACAGTTTCATTGGTCGGGGTCTGCGAAAGTGCAGATTTGAACAAAGTATATACAATGCGCAATTCATCAAACTGCTCATCGGCAAAACGCTGTGCTGCATCATATGCTACTTCAACAGCGTTGTTGTAAGAAGGCTTGTCGGAGAAACCAAAGTGTGCCTGAATGACATTAAATCCACGATGTCTGAAAAAGTCTCTGGCACGGCGGCCGCAGGTAATAATAACCACTTCGCCTTTTACTTTTAAGATTTCACCCATGGCATGTTTTAAAACATTGCTGCCGTAAGCGCCTGCAAGGCCCTTATCGGAGCACATTACCAAAAAGCCAATCTTTTTTACCGGGCGTTTTTGAATTAAAGGATGTTTTCTCGGGTTCAGTCCGGACAAAGTTCCTTTATCGCCAACGATATTACTCAAAACCTCTTTAATTTTTATAGCATACGGACGGCTGGCGGCAGCTCTTTCCTGCGCTCTGCGCAGACGTGCCGCAGCAACCATTTTCATCGCCTTAGTGATTTGACCAATGTTCTTTACACTTTTCATGTGGCGATGAATCTCACGTGCAGTAGCCATCAGTCAATCACCTGCCTTCACTGGCAAGAAAAGTTTCCTTAAACTGTTCTATAGCTTTTTTCAGTGTAGCTTCAGCTTCGTCGGTGATTTTCTTTTCGGTACGGATGGATTCGCCAACCTGCGGGTAAGCAGCGTCCATAAATTCAAGGAATTCTTTCTCGAAACGGGTAATCTTTTTAACGTCGATGTCGTCAAGATAACCTTTAGTACCGAGGTAAATCGACATAACTTCCTTCTCAACAGTCAGAGGCTGGTACTGGCCCTGCTTCATGATTTCCATCAGGCGCTGGCCACGTTCGAGCTGAGCCTTGGTAGCTTTATCAAGGTCAGAAGCGAACTGGGAGAATGCAGCAAGTTCGCGGTATTGTGCAAGGTCAAGGCGCAGGGTACCGGCAACGGATTTCATTGCTTTAATTTGTGCTGCACCGCCTACACGGGATACGGACAAGCCGGAGTTGATAGCCGGACGGATACCTGCATAGAACAATTCGGATTCCAGGAAGATTTGTCCGTCGGTAATGGAAATTACGTTGGTAGGAATAAAGCCGCCTACGTCGCCTGCCAGGGTTTCGATAACCGGCAGTGCGGTAATGGAACCATTGCCAAGCTCTTTATTGAGTTTTGCAGCGCGTTCCAAAAGACGGGAATGTAAGTAGAATACGTCGCCAGGATATGCTTCACGTCCAGGAGGACGGCGGAGCAGCAGGGACATTGCACGGTATGCAACGGCGTGTTTGGAAAGGTCGTCGTATACGCACAGAACGTCTTTGCCCTGGTCCATGAAATATTCTGCCATTGTTACGCCTGCATACGGAGCGATATACTGCAAAGGAGCAGAATCAGCTGCGGTAGCTGCAACAACAATGCTGTATTCCATTGCGCCGTGCTGTTCGAGAGTACGAACGATACGGGCAACGTTAGAAGCCTTCTGGCCGATAGCAACGTAAATGCAGATTACGTTCTGGCCTTTCTGGTTAAGGATGGTGTCAACAGCAACGGCAGTTTTGCCGGTGCCGCGGTCGCCGATAATAAGTTCGCGCTGGCCACGTCCGATAGGAACGAGAGCGTCGATACATTTAATACCGGTCTGAAGCGGAGTATCTACGGATTCACGGTCAGCAATGCCGTGTGCAGGAGATTCAATCGGGCGTTTTTCAGCATAAGCAATGCTGCCTTTGCCGTCGATAGGTTCGCCCAGCGCGCTTACAACGCGGCCGAGGAGGCCTTCGCCTACGCCAACTTCCATGATGCGTCCGGTTCTGCGTACGATGTCGCCTTCTTTAACAAGGGTATCGCCACCAAGCAGTACAACGCCGACGTTTTCACGGTCAAGGTTAAGTACCATGCCGGTTACGCCGTTCGGAAGTTCAACCATTTCGCCTGCCATAGCGTTTTTCATACCGATAACGGTTGCGATGCCGTCACCGATTTTTTCAACAATGCCGACTTCTTCAAGGTCTACATCCACTGTGTAATTCTCGAGCTTAGCGCCCATAGCATCGGAAATTTTGGCAGTATCCTGCAGGGAGTATTCATGAATGTCAATGCCATCCATTACAACTTCCATTTTTCTCAGCTTACGCAGTGCGGAAGCATCGAATACTTTATCGCCAACTTGTACTATGATGCCGCCGAGGATAGCCGGGTCAACAATTTTATTCATGTAAATTTCGCTGCCCAGTTTCTCGGTAAGAATTGCAGAAATGGATTGATACTCGTCAGAAGTCAGTTTTTTAGCAGTAGTAACTTTGACTTCCAGCAATTCTTTAATGGAACTGCGGTCAATTTTGAAATCGGACAATTCTTGCTCTATCAAAGCAATATTTTCTTCATTCTTCATATTGTATCAATCACCTCAATCTGCCGGTACAAGCAATGCCCAAAAGGAAGGCAGAGCCCTTTAATCCGGCTTTTATGGAACACAAATCAATATTATTTCATTATTTTATCAACAACGGAACCTGCCAATTTTTCATCTTCTGCAGAATTTAATTTCTGTTCCAGGATTTTACCGGCAGCAACCAAACTAAGTTTGATAACCTGAGCACGTACTTCGCCGAGAGCCTGCTGTTTTTCAAGAGCAATTGCGTCTTTAGCGGAAGCAACAATCTGTTCCTGTTCTGCTTTGGTTTCAGCAATAATCTTGTCATGTACAGACTGAGCAGTTTTACGTGCGCTGTCAATAATGCTCTGTGCTTCCTGACGTACAGTAGCAAGCTGAGCAGCATATTCAGCTTTTAATTTTTCAGCTTCGGCTTTCGCCAATTCAGCGTTTTCCAGGTCGCTTGCGATTTTGTTCTTACGGTCTTCCATCATGTTAATGACGGGTTTATACGCAAATTTTGCAAGTATAAACACGAGGAACAAGAAGTTCAGAACCTGCGCAATTATAGTTGCGTTAAAGTCAATCAATTATGACCCTCCCTTTTACTTTTGTTCAACATCACAAATCAAGCTATTAAATGAAAGGGTTAGCAAATACGAGAACGATTGCTATAACGTAGCAAAGGATAGGCATGGATTCAATAAGGCCTACGCAAACCAGCATGTTGGTAAAGATTTTACCAGCTTCTTCCGGCTGACGAGCCATAGATTCGATAGATTTTCCGCACATATTACCGTTACCAACACCAGCACCGGTAGCAGCACCAAGGCAAACAAGACCTGCACCAATCAAAGATGCAGCCGTAATAATTGCAGTTTCAGACATTTAATTCATCCTTTCAAAATTAATAATTTTTAATTTTCTCTCAAAATTAAAATCAGTGTTCATGGTCAGAAAACGCAAGTGCATAGCTGCCCAATGCCAAAATCGTGAAGATAAAAGCCTGGACAAAGCCAATGAACAAGCTGAACATAACCCAGAACTCCGGAATAATCCAGGGAGATAACTGGTAAAGAACTATGAGCAAAATTTCGCCTGCCAGAATGTTACCGAAAAGACGAAGCGCCATAGTCAACGGTTTGGTAACCGCATCCAGCAAATGCAACACAATAAAGCCAGGAGCAGGTTGCACAAAATGTTTAAAATGTTTGAGACCCTGCCTTGCAACACCTACAATGTAGGCACTAAGGGCAATTAACAGCGAAAGTGCAAAACATGTGTTGATGTCGTTGGTCGGTGAAGTCCAGTGGACACCAATCTGCGGAAGCATACCGATTTCGTTGCTGATTAAGATGAACATAAACAGGGTAATAATAAAGGATGCCATATATTTACGGCCCTTTTCACCAAGGTTCTGATTCATCATGCCATCGAGGAAATCGATAACCATTTCCATCACATTCTGCAAGCCGCTCGGAACTAACTTCGGGTTGCGGGAGACTACGAAAAATAATACAAATACAATAGCCATCGCAATCCAAGTCATATACATTGTCTGCATATTGATTACAATACCTGGTGCTATTTCAGTTGCAGCATAATGTATAATTTCACCTGACTGTTCAGCTCCCTGTGCCATAGCAGCTGCTTCATTTCCCATCCTTTTCAACTCCTTTCCTCACGCTTCCTTCTTGTTAAGTCGGTACGCGAAAAATAATAAATTGATGATTAAAAATATATGTATCAGAAGAAATCCCAGGCTCGCACCGAAAACCGGATATTTCATCCTTAACATCAACACAAAAATGCTGCCCGCCAGGCCTAAGCGATAGTATCTGTACCGCCGCATTATTTTTACTCCCTTACGCGGTGTACCGACGTACGGAAGCGCCTGTTTCATTCCGTGGAACATCACAACGGTGTCCATCACACCTATTACCACACCCCTGAAAAAGGATACGGCAAAATCATGGTTTCCAAATACAAACAAAATCAGTACCAATGGTACAGACCAGAGAAACAGGCGGAAAATAACTTTATAACCACCGCCTTTTACCAGCGGCGTTAAATCAAAGTTTGCCATAATATATTTTATTTAATGTCCTTTGTTGAATTATCGACTGCGGCATTTTCCGCTTGTTGTTCATTATCATCTTCCTGAGGCTTTTCGTCAAGCGGTTTAAAATAAATCAGCTTGAAAATCGCCAGGAAAAACGTGAGGCCAGCAAGGCCAAGGCAGATTTTGCGCCAGAAATGGTCACCCGTCTGAAAATAATTATCGAGCCAGTCGCCGCCCCAGTATGCAAGCAGAAAATCTATAACAGTCATCATGCCGAGCGAAGAAACTATTGCAAAAGCGTTCATCATTCTGATGCGCTCAAGTTCCTGCCGGCGCTGCCTGTCAAGGCGTGCTTTAATGCGTCTGGCTATTTCCTGCCGTTTTCTGTCGGCAAGTTTTACTTTTTCCAGATTCTCATTCATGGCGCTCACCAAATTTCACGTCATCATAATATATTAGAAATCTTCATACCTTCTTAATATTATTTTAAAATATTTCACAAATTCTGTCTATATCAAATTACAGTAAATTCGGGTAAATCTTCAACATCAAAACCAAATTCTTTTAAAATCCGGTTTACAATCCTTGCGCAGGCTTCACCGTCGCCGTAAGGGTTAACGGCTTCCGCCATGCTGCGGTAATGAGCGGCGTCATCCAAAAGCAGATTGGTTTCGCGCAGCACATCTTCATAAGCGGTGCCTATAAGTTTTACCGTACCTGCCGAAACTGCTTCTGGGCGTTCGGTTGTATCGCGCAGCACAAGCACAGGTTTGCCGAGTGCCGGCGCTTCTTCCTGAATTCCGCCGCTGTCGGTAAGCACAATATCCACGCGTGCCATAAGGTTGGCAAACGGTTCGTAGTCCAGCGGCTCTATTAAGTGAACCTGCGGCAGATGCCCCAGTTCTTCATCTACAATCTGGCGCACCTTCGGGTTTTTATGCACTGGGAAAATTGCTTCCACGCCGGGATGCGTACGCAGCACTTCACACAGGGCTTTATAAACATGGCGCATCGGTTCGCCAAGGTTTTCGCGGCGGTGCGTGGTCATTAAAATAAGGCGTTTGCCGCTGTCCAGCACTTCATGCATCGCATCGTCATCAAAGCGGTAATCTTTTTTAACGGTGGTTTTCAAAGCGTCGATAACGGTATTGCCGGTAACTACAATTTTTGCTTCCGGCACGTTCTCGCGCAGCAGGTTGGCCTTGCTCGTCGCGGTAGGCGCAAAATGGTAATCGGCAAGTGCGCCGGTTAATTTGCGGTTCATTTCTTCCGGAAACGGCGAATATTTGTTGCCGGTGCGCAGGCCTGCTTCAACGTGGCCTACCGGAATCTGCGCATAAAAAGCTGCCAGAGCGCCCGCAAAAGTAGTAGTAGTATCGCCGTGTACCAGAACAAGGTCCGGCTTAGCTTCTTCCAAAACTTTCTGCAAGCCGCGCAGGGCTTTTTCCGTAACGTCATACAGCGTCTGCCCGGCGCTCATAATATTCAAATCATAATCGGGAGTAATGCCAAAAAGGTGCAGCACCTGATCAAGCATTTCGCGGTGCTGTGCTGTTACAGCCACCAACGGTTCAATTTCGTCAGGATGTTTGCGCATTTCCAAAACCAGCGGGCACATCTTAATAGCTTCAGGGCGTGTGCCGAAAACTGTCATTACTTTCAGTTTTGCCATCAATCCCACTCCTTATCTGTCATTTAAAATGCCTATCTTTTTGGCGCCAAGCGCGACGCCGGAAATAATACATGCAATAATGCCGGCCGCCAGATAACCGTCAACTTCGGTAAGCAAAATAGCGGCAATGCCCAGCACTGCGCTGATTACATACATTAAAAGCACTGCCTGGCGCTGGCTGAGGCCCATCGCAAGCAGGCGGTGGTGCAGATGCCCCTTGTCGGGCTGAAAAATCGGGCGTCCGTTGGTGTAGCGGCGCACAATGGCAAAGGCGGTATCCATAATAGGCAGACCCAGCGCAACGGCAGGCACCAGAAGCGCAATGGTGGCCGCGCTTTTTACAGCGCCGAAAATGGAAATTGCCGCCAGCATATAACCGATAAACATACTGCCGGTATCGCCCATAAAAATGCTTGCCGGGTTAAAGTTGTAGCGGATAAAGCCGATAATGCCCCCGGCAAGTGCGGCTGTAATAACGGCAACCGGGTAAAAGCCCTGCTGCAGGGCAACAAGAATGACCGTAACCGAAGCAATGCCGGAAACACCGGCTGCAAGCCCGTCAAGGCCATCCATCAAATTAACAACATTGGTAAAGCTTACAATCCAGAAAACCGTCAGCGGCACGGAAAAATATTCAAGGTAAAAATAACCGCCCCACGGATTGTTCAGCCATTCAATTTTAATATCAAACAGCACCAGCACAAACGCCGCCGCAATCTGCCCCAGCAGCTTTACTTTGGCAGGCAGCTGGTACTTGTCGTCCAGAATGCCGACGATAACAATTACTGTACCGCCCAGAAGCAGCGCAAAAATATCGCGCGTCATGTGCATGGTGGCAAGCACGGCAATGACAAAGGCCAAATAAATAGCAAGGCCCCCCAAGCGCGGCATAATGCCGTGATGAACCTTGCGTCCGTCCGGTTTGTCAAGAGCGCCGATGCGAAAAGCCAGTTTTTTTACATAAGGGGTTAAAACCCAGCTTGCTAAGAGAGCTATAATAAACGCTAAAATATACACTTGCACTTTCCCACCTCGAGGCTTAAAGCCGGAAATTAAATTCAGTTTTATAAAATTTGAGCAATTCAGATTATCGTAAATAGTATATCAAAAAATCGGCAGTTTGAACAACTTTTTTGAAAATTTTTTGCAGATTTGTAACAATTTTAATAGAAGCCCCAAAATCGCCAATTTCCTCATAAGCATAAACGGCAGCGCCGCGATTGGCACTGCCGTCTTTACGTTTTAACATTAATTTTATTTTTCTGTTTCGCCGTCCAGAATAGTAATTTTCATTTTGGATGCTTTCAGCATCTCTTCCGCCAGCTTATCCGGATAGGGATTGGCGTAAACAATGCGTTTAATACCGGCGTTGATGAGTATTTTTGTGCATACCACGCAGGGCTGGTGCGTGCAGTAAAGCGTGCCGCCGTTAACGGAAACACCGTGGAACGCTGCCTGCACAACCGCATTTTGTTCGGCGTGGATGCCGCGGCACAGCTCGTGCATTTTGCCGGAAGGAACTTTAAGCTGCTCGCGCAGGCAGCCGGTAACGGCGCAGTGTTCAAGCCCCGAAGGCGTGCCGTTGTAGCCGGTAGCTACAATCTGCCTGTTTTTTACAATTACAGCACCTACGCTGCGGCGCAAACAGGTGCTGCGCTTGCTTACCACGCGGGCAATTTCCATAAAGTAGTGGTCCCAGTCCGGCCTTGTATCCATACTCATTTCGTGCCGAAAATACGGTCGCCGGCATCACCGAGGCCAGGCACAATGTAGCCGTGCTCGTTAAGCTTCTCGTCCAGCGCCGCCGTATAAACTTTAACGTCGGGATGTGCTTTGTTCAGAACTTCAACGCCTTCAGGTGCTGCTACAAGGCACATAAAGCGGATATTATTAAGGCCGCGTTTTTTCAGCATGGTAATTGCCGCTTCCGCACTGCCGCCGGTTGCCAGCATCGGGTCTACAACAATGGTAATCGGGTCTTTATCAGGCGGAATTTTGCAGTAATATTCATGCGGCTCCAGAGTTTTTTCATCGCGGTACAAACCGATATGGCCAACATGGGCATTCGGAATCATGCGCAGCACGCCGCTTAAAAGGCCAAGGCCGGCGCGCAGGATGGGCACAACAACGATATTGTTGTGCAGCTTGTAGCCGGTGGTTTCGCAAATCGGGGTCTGTACCGGCATTTCGTCCAGTTCAAGGTCGCGCGTTACTTCATAGGTCATCAGCATGGCAATTTCGTCAAGCCATTCGCGGAAATCGCGGGAAGTAGAGTTAATGTCGCGCATTTTGGAAAGTTTGTGTTTAATCAGGGGATGTTCTACAACGGTTATCTGCATGCAAATCTCCTCCTTAGGAAATTTCATTATCTGTTACAGCATGGGATACATTGGATATTTTGCGCACAATGCCGCAACGCGCTGTGCTGCCTCTGCCGGTTTTTCAGCATCTTCGGGGTTGTTAAGCACAAGGCCGATGATAGCTGCAACTTCTTTCATATCAGCTTCTTTAAAGCCGCGGGTGGTTACGGCAGCAGTGCCAAGGCGGATGCCGCTGGTAACAAACGGGCTTTCAGGGTCAAACGGAATGGTATTTTTATTGCAGGTTACGCCAACTTCGTCCAGCAGGTGTTCTGCGGTTTTGCCGGTCATTTTCTGCCCGCGCACGTCAACCAGCAAAAGGTGGTTATCCGTACCGCCGGAAACAAGGCGGAAGCCTTCGGCAATAAGGCCTTCGGCAAGAGCCTGGCAGTTGGCAATAATCTGTTTGGCATATTCTTTAAATTCAGGTTTCAGCGCTTCGCCAAGCGCAACTGCTTTGGCAGCGATAACATGCATCAGCGGGCCGCCCTGCACGCCGGGGAAAATAGCCTTGTCGATCTGTTTTGCATATTTTTCCTTGCATAAAATAAGGCCGCCGCGCGGGCCGCGCAGAGTTTTGTGCGTAGTTGTGGTAACAATATCGGCATAGGGAACCGGGCTGGGATGCAGGCCTGCTGCAACAAGCCCTGCAATGTGGGCCATATCTACCATGAAAATGGCGCCGACGCTGTGGGCAATTTCTGCCATGCGTTCAAAATCAATTACGCGCGGATAAGCGCTTGCACCGGCAACAATCAGCTTCGGCTGAGCTTCTTTGGCAATGCGCGCAAATTCGTCGTAATCAATGCGCTCGGTTTCGTGCGTAACTCCGTAAGGGACTACATTATAATATTTGCCGGAAATATTAACCGGTGAACCGTGGGAAAGATGCCCGCCCTGCGACAGGTTCATGCCCATAATGGTGTCGCCCGGCTGCAAAAAGGCAAAGTATACTGCCGTATTGGCATTGGCGCCGGAATGTGCCTGCACGTTGGCGTGTTCTGCGCCGAACAGTTTTTTGGCTCGTTCAATGGCAAGGGTTTCTACCTTGTCCACATATTCGCAGCCGCCATAATAGCGGTGGCCGGGGTAGCCTTCCGCATATTTGTTGGTCAGCACGCTGCCCATCGCTTCCATTACTGCGGGGCTGACAAAGTTTTCGGAAGCAATCAGTTCAATTTTATTGCGCTGGCGTCCGAGTTCTTCACCGATAGCCGCAGCAATTTCGGGGTCACATACTGCAAGTTTTTCCAAATTCATTTAAGTCCCTCCATGAGTTTTATTAAACTGCATAATTAACAAAATCAGCGTTTTTCGGGGTAATGCGCGCGCTCACCGCCGATAAGAGGCGGGCGTGTACGCGCTGCCGTAACTATGGCCGCGCCGATAGTTTTCTGCGCAAGGCGCACCGGCACGGCAACACGTTTAAGGTGCATGCCGATTAAAGTCTGGCCGATATCAATGCCAAGATGCGCTTTAATGCTTTCAACCACTACCGGGTCAGTAAAATTATCGTAAGCCGCAGTTGCCATAGAACCGCCTGCATGAGGCATGGGGCGCACGGTGACTTCTTCCCAGCCAAATTTTTCCATGGCTTCGCGTTCAGTTACCAAAGCGCGGTTTAAATGCTCGCAGCACTGAAAAGCAAGGTACAGCCCGTGCTTTTTAGCAGCAGCATAAATGCTTGAAAAAACTGCCTGCGCCGCTTCTTCAGAGCCGCAGGTGCCTATTTTGCCGCCGACAATTTCGCTGGTGCTGCAGCCAACAACAAGAACCTGACCTGCGCGGCAGCCGGAAACTTCTATCAGTTCTTCAACTGCCCGCTGCGCTTCGGCAGCAAGTTCTTCCTTATTCATCAGCCTTCCGCCTCCAGCGCCATAATCTTTTCTACGCGGCGTTCGTGGCGTCCGCCTGCAAATTCGGTATGCAGCCAGACATCTACAATCATTTCGGCAAGGCCAACGCCGGTTACGCGCTCACCCAAAGCCAGAATATTGGCGTTGTTATGCTCGCGGCTCATTTTTGCGCAGTATACGTCGCCGCATACTGCTGCGCGCACGCCTTTAATTTTATTGGCCGCTATGGAAATACCAAGCCCGGTGCCGCATACAAGTATGCCCAAATCGGCTTCGCCGCCGGTAACAGCATGGCCTACTTTGGCAGCATAATCCGGGTAATCGCACGATTCTTCGGTATAAGTGCCTTTGTCAATTACCTCGTAACCTTTAAGTTCAAGATAATCTTTTAAATGGTTTTTAAGATGGATACCGCCGTGATCGCTTCCCATTGCGATTTTCATTACAGTCACCCTCTGTCTTTTTATAATATATTGCTATTATTGTTATTTTAACACAAAACTTTTAAGTTGCGTACTGTTTTTTAACAGCGCTTCAATATCGGCTGCCGTAAGCACCTGCCGCCCGGCAGCTTTGCGCATGCGGTTCATAACCGCAAGGCCGATGCCGTCTTCCGTTACGCCTTCGGAAAAAATAACGCCCACGCCCAGTTTATCGCACCGGCGCAGCAGGCGGTACAGTTTAACGGCAAGTTCCGTTGTATCGCCGCCCCAGTTTAAAATGTGCAAATTCTGCGCGCGCTGCATGGTTTCCGCAGCTTCGCCGCCGCAAATTACCGCTGCGGTAGTAAATTTTGCTGCTTCCTTCGCCAAAAGCGGCAGAAGCTTTAACGCCTCTTTATCTTCAACAACATACATTTTTGCTTTCGGCGCATAATGGCGGTACTTCATGCCCGGTGCACGCGGCTTTAAGGTTTCCGCTCCGGCAAGGGCCGGGTCCAGCTCAACTCTGCCCAAAACTTCTTCCAGCTGCTCGCGCGTAATTCCGCCCGGGCGCAAAATAACAGGCACTTCGCCGGTAGTGTCAATTATGGTTGATTCCACGCCTACCGTGCATGCACCGCCATCGATAATACCGGCAATGCGCCCCTGCATATCGGCAAGCACCGTTTCGGCATCGGTCGGGCTCGGTTTGCCCGATAAATTTGCCGAGGGCGCCGCAACTGGCGTTCCGGCAAGGCGGATAAGCTGCGCCGCAACCGGGTGCGACGGCATACGCACCGCCACCGTGTCAAGCCCGGCACTTACTTCATCAGGCACGATACTGCTTTTGGCAACAATTACCGTCAGCGGCCCGGGCCAGAACTTTTCAATTAAAAGCTGCGCCTGTTTTGTAAGCCCGGTTGTTAATTTTAAAATATCTTCTTTATCTGCGATGTGCAAAATAAGCGGATTGTCATTCGGGCGGCCTTTGGCTTCAAAAATTTTGCGCACCGCTTCGCCGTTAAGGCCGTCGGCGCCAAGCCCGTAAACCGTTTCCGTAGGGAAAGCAACGGCTTCGCCCTGTTTTATCAGCGCAGCCGCTTCGCGCAGCATTACGCCGTCCGTATCATTTTGCAAGTTCCAATAACGCGTCTGCATAAGTAGTTCCTTCTTTCGCTGCAAAAACCATCCGTTCTATGCCGGCATAATCGCGGCGCACGGCCACAACGCCAAAACCGTGGCTGCGGCATAAATCCGCAACGGCGCTGCCCTGGTTAATGCCAATTTCAAACGCCATAAAACCGCCGTCTTTTAAATGCGCCGTGCTCCCGGCAATAATGCGGCGGTAAAAATTAAGCCCATCCGCCCCGCCGTCCAGCGCAAGGCGCGGTTCACGCTTAACGTCTGCCGCAAGGCCTGCAATATCGGCGCTCGGTATATACGGAGGGTTGGAAATTATCACATCAAATACGGCGTCACGCGGCAGCGCGGAATATAAATCGCTGCGTACAAACTGCAGCCGCTCCGCAACGCCAATGTTTGCTGCATTTTCTTTGGCAACGGCAAGCGCCCCCGGCGATACATCAACGGCTGTGCCATGCGCCTCCGGAAGCATATCCAGAAGAGATACGATAATAGCACCGCTGCCCGTGCCTATGTCAAGAATCTGCGGCTTTTCAATAAAGCCCGCCAGTTTTGCCGTGCATTCAACCAAAAGTTCGGTTTCCGGCCGCGGCACCAAAACATCCGGCGTTACTTTAAAATCGTATTTCATAAAAGCGCGGCGGCCCAAAATATACGCCAAAGGCTCAGCCGCCGCACGCCGCGCCACATAACCGCGGTACTGCGCCAGCTCGTGTTCTTCAAGCGGCTGGTCAAAATGCACATATAAAGTTATACGCTGGCACTTTAAAACGGAACAAAGCAGTATTTCCGCATCCAGGCGAGGATTTTCCAACCCTTTCTCTGCGAAATACTGCTTTGTCCAGTCCAGCACCTTAGCAATAGTCCATATAGGTTTTGCTGTCATTTTATTTCACCTGCTGCAGCAGCTTGCTTTGCTGCGCCGTAATCAGTGCGTCTAAAATTTCGTCCAAATCGCCGTTTAAAACCGCGTCCAGACGATGCAGGGTTAAACCAATGCGGTGGTCGGTAACACGCCCCTGCGGATAGTTATAAGTGCGGATACGCTCGCTGCGGTCACCGGTGCCAACCTGATTTTTGCGGTCCTGAGCCGTTGCCGCGCGCTGCTTTTCCTGCTCCATTTCCAAAACACGGCTGCGGAGCACGCGCATACATTTTTCGCGGTTTTTAAGCTGCGATTTTTCGTCCTGGCACTGTGCCACAATGCCGGTGGGTATATGCGTTATGCGCACAGCCGATTCGGTTTTGTTTACGTACTGGCCGCCTGCGCCGCCGGCACGGTAAGTATCAATTCTTAAATCAGCCGGGTTAATGTCAATATCCACTTCTTCTGCTTCCGGCAGCACCGCCACCGTAACGGTGGAAGTATGCACACGCCCCTGCGATTCGGTTTCCGGCACACGCTGCACGCGGTGTACGCCGCTTTCAAACTTCATGCGCCCAAAAACGCCCTGTCCGCTCAGCTGAAAAACTATTTCCTTAAACCCGCCGAGCTCCGTCGGGCTGGCATCCATTATTTCAAGGCTCCAGCGTCGGCTTTCAGCATAATGCTGATACATGCGGAACAATACGCCTGCAAACAGCGCAGCCTCCTCACCGCCCGCACCGCCGCGGATTTCCACAATCGCGTTCTTGTCGTCGTTGGGGTCGGAAGGCAAAAGCAAAATTTTAAGCCATTCTTCGTATTCTGCCAGCTGCGGCTTAAGCTCTTTCAGTTCCTCCTGCGCCATTGCCGCCAGTTCCCTGTCGCTGCCGTCGGCAATAATTTCTTCCGCTTCTTCTCTGGCTTTATCCAAAATTTTATATTCGCGGTAAGCGGCAACAACATCGGTCAGTTTGGCATGCGCACGCGCGTATTTCTGCCATTCTGCCTGATTGGCAATTACATCTGGGTCGCTTATTTTTGCTTCCAAATCAAGATATTTATCTTCAAGTGCCTGTAATTTATCCTGCATTAGGTTCTCCTACTAATTTTTCTTCCGGGCAAGCTTCCGGTTCCTGCGCCAAATCTTCCGGCGGCACAACCGCTTTCAGCGAAGCAATTGCCACTTCAATCTGGCTGTCATCCGGCTGGCGCGTGGTTAATTTTTGCAGCAAAAGCCCCGGAGTAATGGCAATGCGTACCAAAGGGTTATCGGTATGCGCACCGGCATAACGGATAAGCTCGTAGCTTACGCCTGCAATTACAGGCATTAAAATAATACGCGAAGCAATACGCTCCCAAAGGCTTGGCCAGCCCAGAAAAGTAAAAATAAACATGCTTATCAGCATGACAATCATCAAAAAGTTAGTGCCGCAGCGTGGGTGCAGCGTGCTGAACGGGCGCACGTTTTCTACCTTTAAAGGCAGGCCCGCTTCATAAGTGTAAATGGTTTTATGTTCAGCTCCGTGATACTGGAACACGCGCTGAATATCATTCATAGAAGAAATTGCCGCGATATATGTCAGAAAAATTGCCATACGCAGCACGCCTTCTGCTAAATTCAAAGCCATGTGGTCCTGGGTAATGCCTGTTAAAAAACGCATTGACCAGGTGGGAATAACTATAAAGAGCAAAATGGCAAGCCCTGCCGAAACGGCAATGGTCAGCGCCATCTCTTTGGAATCGAGCTTTTCGTCTTCATCGCCCGATACCTGCGCCGAATAAGCCAGCGCCTTCATACCCATAACGAGCGATTCTACAAGCGACACAACGCCGCGCAAAAACGGTTTTTTTAGTATTGGATAGCGGTCGGAAATACTGTTTACCGGGCGCACATCAACGGAAATTTCACCGTCCGGCTGCCTTACGGCAACGGCAACATGCGTTTTTCCGCGCATCATTACGCCTTCTATTACAGCCTGTCCGCCAACATTTGGTTTCTTATTCATAATATTCCCTCAAACAAACTCCATATACAAACACAGCAGAGCTTTCGCTCTGCTGTCGGTAAATTATTTTCCATAACGTTTGTTGAATTTTTCGATACGGCCGCGGGCAGCTACGTTACGCTGCTGGCCGGTGAAAAACGGATGGCATTTGGAGCAAACGTCCACGCGCAGTTCCGGTTTAACAGAGCCGGTCATAAAAGTGTTACCGCATGCGCAGGTAACTTTAACTTCACCATATTTCGGATGGATTCCTTCTTTCATTCGATTGCACCTCACTTTACAAAAGACTCTATATAGCATGTCGATATTAACGCTTATATATTGTAGCATAGCGCGGCAAGTTGTGCAAGCATTATTTTAGTTGTTTGCCGTTTAAAAAAGCAAGCCGCTCTGTTATCGTCAATACCACTGCACTTTAATCCGCAGACATTCATCTGCCGGCCAGCTTTTTAATCAGCTCCGGCGTTGCCGCGTTATAAATTTCGCCGTCCCATTTAATATTCGGCCCTTTGCCGCAGTGCTTCAAGCATCCGCAAATTTTAAAACTAAATCCGCCCTTGGTGCTGATGCCGCCGCTTTCTGCTCTGTACGCCCCGCGGATATGCTTTAACAGCGCCGCCGAACCATTGGCCGCGCAGTTTTTGCCGCCGCAAACTTCCAGCCGGTGCGGGGCAAACGCCGGTTTTAAACTGGGATAGCGTTTAATAACGGCGTTTAAAAAACTAACCTTTATATTAAGCAACGCGGCAATTTCTTCAACTGCAATATCAGTCAGCACGCCGCCGTTATGCTCCTGCACTTCTTTTAAAAGCTCCACCAGCGCAAACTGGTTCTGCGGCGCATCCTGCCCTTTATAATATTCAACCGCTTCATGTATGTTCCAGTCAGTCATGTTAGTCCTTTCGTGCTATATTTTGAATCATATTTTTTAAAGATTCTACACTCATATTATCTTTTCTATGCAGCATTCTATGACAATTCGAACAAACTAATGCAATATCATCAATTTTTGTCATTTCCTGCCCATTACGTTCACACAACGGATTTTTATGATGTCCTTCTATAAAGTCTTTACCTAACTCTCCATAAACTTTAGAAAAATCAAATCCACAAATTTCACAGTATAAAGAACCATGTTCACGTATAAAATTTTTCTTCGCCTTTTTTATTATTGTATTACAGCGTTTTATAACTTTCCTTGTTTCTTCCGTTATCTCTCCTTCTTTTACTTCAAAATCTTCCTCTAACAATTTTTCATCATGAGTTTTTTCTATAAACTTATTTATAATAAATTCATTTGGTCTTTTAGAATTAAAACAAATATAAATATTTTCATCATTAGTAGGGAAAACATTTTTAATCTCTTCAGCTAAATCTGTTTTATAATGAAGACTTTCTAAATGCTGTTTAATATTTTTAGTTCCTTGGTAACGATAATAACCATTAAAAACTTTATTATTAAAATAAATAATTATATCTCGTTTCTCCTTACGCCCAACATAAAATTTAGCATCTGGAGGATTAAAAACTTTTTGAAATTTTACGTCTATTGTTATCCTATCCTTTTTCATTGACTTATTAACTTTTTTAGACATAATAATATATCCTGAATGCATCAAATTTATTGCCTCCAAATATAAAATATTAAATAAAAAAATCCGAACTTGCTTTGCAGTGGATTCGGATCAAATTATTATTTGTATAGATTAGCCGATAAAAAGCGAACTACTAAAATGTATTTTATCAAATATTATTTTTAATTTCAATTTTATTTTAACAATAAAACAGCCTAATACATATTTGATTGTTAACGTTAACATTATTTGGTTCTTTTTCAAATTTTCAATTGTTTTAACTCAAACTTCTAAGTCTCTATCTTTATCAGTTTATCAAACATTTTTAGCATCAATTTATGAAAGCCCCCTTATGAGTCCGGGAAGCTTTTGTTTCCCGAAGCAATTTTATTGCTTATCTTTTTTAGCTGACCTCATATAGTAGTATCGCCGTTGCCAAATTGATTACTTCTGTCACGAGGTCAATCATCTTTTCTATCCTGTTTTCCATATTATTCCTTTTTTAACAAGTTTTAACTTTGTACTTTTCGGAGAAATCTGTGGAATAAAACAGATATTCAAAACTACGCTTATAACTTTTTCATAAAGTAATACTTCGCATTCTTTTCACAATTTCATCTATTAAACTAGATTTCAATCGCATAAAAAATCAACTACACTCCACTCTTACGCTTTAGCTAAATTTTCCAAAGTGCAAATTTTAACTTCAACCTCTTCTTTCTTTTCTATATTTGAAATTGTAACTTCTATAACTTTGGCTTTATTAGCCTACTCAGTTTGAATAATTCTTCTTTTTCTATAACTTCTTTTTAATTTATACATTATCTCTTTTACCTCTTTTCATTTAGTACATTGGATTGCCTTTATTTCGTCAACTATATTTGACGTTTTCCATCGTGTAATGTACAATACATTATACAAGGATGTGATTAAATGAATATTGGAGAGTATGTAAAACAATACCGAAAAAAACACGCTCTTTCTATGGATGCTTTTGGCAAATTATGTGGCTTAAGTCGTGCTTACATCTCAATATTAGAAAAAGGAATAAATCCAACCACTAATAAATCTTTTGTTCCTACTTTAGAAACTTTAAATAAGATTGCAATAGGAACCAATAACACATTAGATAATTTATTAAAATTATTAGATAAAACACAACCTATCACGGTTAATTCCATCTCTTTCGATAATTTAAATATTAAAGAACAAACTTTAATAAAAAAATACCGCCAACTTGACTCCGACGGTAAACAACGTATCGAAAACCAGTTAAATTTTGAAGTTGAGCAAATTAAAGACAAAGAAAGCGCTCCATCCGGCGCGCAGGTAAGTTGATATTTTTAGATTTTAAATAAGAAACAACTAAAATTAACTAATCGTAAGGGTTTAAGCGGTTCGTATCATACCCCTTAAGTTCTTTCGCATATGTAAATAGTGTTGTATAATCAAAACAACTAATATAAAAATAACTAATCTGATTAGCCGAGAGTTTGACAAGTTATAAATTCTGCTATATAATACGGGTAGATGAAACGACCGTTCTACGCGAGCGGCCTTGCCCACTACCCACAAGGTAGTGGGTTTTTTATTTACAGGAGGTTTATGCCTTTGGGTATTTTAATATATGATAAACCCTTTAAAACATTTGATGAGCAAATTGATATTTTAGAAAAGAAATACAATCTTGTTATTGAAAGCAGAGAAATGGCTTTAACAGCTCTGCACTCCCTAACTTATTACGACCTTATCAACGGCTATAAAGATGTTTTTCTGGTTAACGATAAATTTGAACATGGCGTTTCTATTGGCTTTCTGCATATGTTTACGCAAATAGATAAGCATATCCAGTCAACAATATTTAAGTACAGTACAATTGTTGAAAACTCGTATAAATCTAAACTGGCTTATATAATTGCTAAAAATTTTGGTGTTTGCGAGCATGATTATCTGGATGAAAGCCATTATTTTAAAACAAACAATAAGATAGCTTTTAAGACGATAAAACGTGCCTGTACTTCCATTTATGCCGGAAGTAAACCTATTCCATTGCCAACGCAGCACTATGTAAAAAACCATAACCACATTCCGCCATGGATATTGTTTAAAAATCTTTCTTTCAGCAATGCTATTAACATGTTTCAACTGCTTAAGCCGAATGAAAAGAAGGAACTGGCTGACCTAATCATTCCCAATAAAAATATAGACTACTACCAAAAAGTAGAATTTATTATTGCTTCTTTAAACATTGTTAGAAGTTTTAGAAATAAAATCGCTCATAATTTAAAATTTATCACTTACAAAAATACGTTTCATTCTTTAGACCCTAAAACCGTTTTAAAGCTTCTACCACCATGTTTACTGCACTGGAAGGATATTAGAAAACGTAAAATCGGTTTAAACGATATTTATGCTGATATGCTTTGTATTTTAATATTGCTTAACGATGATTATTTGGCGGTATCAATGTTATATGAATTAACGATATCATTCCATAAAATGAACACCGACAAAACTGCTCCGATGCAGATGATAAAAAACAAATACTTTACTATAACCAACTTGCCAAACGATATAGAAACCAGATTTTCTAAATTGTATCAAATAAAAACTATGAATCTACACTTGTAAATATATCATATAAAATATTTATAAATTTAAGGATGGTACTAAAATGTCTAATGAATTTATTAATGTAAAAGTCAGTGGTAATATAATAAAAGAATTATCAGAAAAAATACCTTCAAACAATGTTGCTTTAAACGAACTCATAAAAAATGCTTACGATGCTGATGCAAGCGAGATAGAAATCACAATAGATACAATTAACCAAAAACTCACTATATTTGATAACGGCAGCGGCATGAATAAAGATTCAATTTCCGCATTATTCCATATTGCTAAAAGCTTAAAAAAATATGGTGAATTACGTACTAACAAGCGCTATACTTTAGGCTCTAAAGGTTTAGGATTCCTTTCCGTATTTAAATTTGGTAATCAAGCTACATGGTATACTAAAACCGCAGAAGATACTTGTATAACTTTTTCTGCCAATAGAAGTAGCCTCGAAACCTGCGACAATGTTACCGATTATTCTATTTTTCTTACTCCTTCTACCAAGTTAGAATCACATGGCACATTGATTGAAATTTCTCTGGATGAAGATAATGTGAATTTATTAACAGAGTATTTTTCAAATCAAGGAAATTGTTTGAAATTAGTAAATTGTTTTCACGATAATAGTATTAATTTATTATTAAAGATAGATGAAAAAGAATACCAGACCCAAAATATACAATTAAAAGAAATATATACCGAAAGGCTCTTTTTACGCGTTACTTATAATTCATCAGAAAAGGTTATAAAATATTTATATAAGGATCTTTATTTTCATAAATTACCCTACGAATGTAATATTAATAATGCTACCATCAACTTAGATTTAAATATTTATCTATTAAAATCACAAGGCTCAAAAAATATAACTCCTTATTTTTTCGATACAGAAAGTAATCTTATGCCATTAATTTTTATTAATAAAAATCTATTTAATAATTACACCCTGTTCAATCCTGGTATTACACGCAAAATACAAAGCAGGAAAACGCTTCCTCAAATTATAGGTTATGTAGATATAGAAACTTCATCAGATGCTATGGATTTTAATTCGGATCGAACTCAATTTATTCAAAATAGTTTTACTGATGCCATAACCAAATTTTTAAAAAATATAAATATTGCCATCCAAAAAGAAGGTTCTCAATTTAAAAGTAAGTTTGGTGATGATAAATTTTTCAAAGATTTAGCCGAAAAATTAAAAGAGTCTGAAACAAATATTGTTTTAAAAAAATCCGAAGCTATATCTCAGGGAGAGTTATTTGAAAGCAATGCGCTCCAAAATCTTACTTCTTCTAAAAGTAAAATTTTAACAACACACAACATAAAAATTACTAATAATCGTAACCAAGCAAAACAACATGGTTTATTTGAACACCATCAATATGACATAGTAAAATTTACTCAATCCAATAAAAATACTACGCTGGAAATTCCATCTAAGCAAATTAAATTACTTGATTATATTGATTCTGTAACAGATAGCTCGGGTAAAAATATAAATAAAAATGATTTAAAAATTTATGTAAATGAAATTGTATCTACAACAAAAATATTGGAAAGTATTGATACCGAATGTAGAAAAACTATTAAATTTGAATATAACGATCCCTACACTGGTGTTGCTAAACACTCCATTACACTTCATTTTGTAGAAGCAAAATCTACTCTTACTTCTTCTATAAAAGAAAAATTAATACTGATACCAGCAAGAGAAAGTTATAACATACAGTATAACAAAATAGTTTCTAATCTAATCAATCAAATAAATAAATTAAATGTAGAAAACTATCTTGATGTAATATCTTGCTCATTAAGATCTATCTTCGAAATAAGCATTCTTTCTTTAAAAAATTCAAACAAATATTCAACGCTAAATATCAATTTGAACGAAGGAACAATTCAAGATAAAGTAAAAGTTATTGTTGAATACATCATAAACAGTAAAAATAATATGACTTCCATAGCCAATGCCAGCGGCATTTCATATAATTCATTAACCAACATTCTTAATCCTAAAGAATTTAAAGAAGTAGTAGCCAAAGCGAATACTACCGCACATTTAGCAACTACATACATTACGGAGATAGATGTAAGGGATATTGCCAAAAAAGCTGCCATTTTTGTCGTTTTAGTCAATGAAATAATTGTTAATGAAAAATTCAAGTAATCTTATAAGGAGTTATGCCATGTTAGAAGATATAACTTATAGTACATATAAAAAGAAGAGTGATATACATGGTACAGTACTATATCCAGCTGTAATGATTGCACCAATGCAAAAAGAAGTGTTAGAAGCTCTTTTGTGCGATAAAGATATAAAATCTATTTTTGACCCCTTCCATGGTTCTGGAACAGCTCTTTATGAAGCTGCAAAAATCAATCCTAATTTGTCTCTGTATGGCTGTGATATTAATCCTTTGGCTAACCTTATTACTAAGGTTAAACTTCAAGGTGTAGATGATTCGATTACAAACGACATTGAATTTTTAGAAAATCAAGTTAACAATAATGCTGATATAACGCCTTATACATTTCCTAACATAGATAAATGGTTGAGAACAGATATTAAAGAAGATATTGCTAAAATACGTACAGCAATCCTAAAAATTACTAATAAAAAGAACCGCTTATATTTCTGGTATATGCTGTGTGATATTATACGTAAATATAGTAATACAAGGAGTTCTACATATAAATTACATATAAAGCCTCAAACAATGATCGACAATTTAAAAAATAATTTGATAAAGGACTATATATCCTCTATCAAAGACAATGCAGAACAATTTAAAGAAGCAAGTAAAAATTTTACTTTAACAAAATTCAATACATTAGAATTACTGCCAGCTTTAAACAACAATTCTTTTGATATTACCATAACTTCCCCACCATATGGAGATAATGCAACTACAGTTCCTTATGGTCAATTTTCAATGTTAGCATTATACACAATACCAGGAAATGACCTAAAACTCGAAGGCTGGGAATTAACTAATTTCAGCATGATTGATAGTAAAAGTATGGGTGGCTCTCGTAGTATTAGCACTCTTAATGAAAAAGATAAAGAATTTATCCTTCCATATTTAAATAAGATTAGCAAAACAAAGCACAAAAAAATAATTTTGTTTTTTAGTGATTATTTTAAATTTCTGAAAGAGATATCCAGGATAACTTCTAAATATATTGTTATTACATTAGGTAACAGAACTGTAGATGGAGTACAAATTGATTTGTCAGGTATTACACAAAAATATCTATTCAAGCACAATTACCATATTATCAAAAGTGCTGACAGAAAGATAGCTTATAAAAGAACTCCTTCTGTGACTTCTAATGTCAATAATATTCCTGTAAACTCAATGAATAAAGAATATATTACTATTTTTAAAAAAATAAAATAATAGCCGCCCAGGCTCCTACCCCTGAACGGCTGATGTAACCCCTATACTTGCTAAAGTAAGGCTGAATTACGCTATTATTATAGCATATACCGGCCTTAGTATTCTATACCCTTTTTAGAACATTATTTTATGAAAGGCTGATATTTTTTATGGCAAACGGAGTAATTTACGCACGCTACTCTTCCAACCATCAGCGTGAAGAACGCATCGAAGGGCAGTTAAGGGAATGCAAGGCATTTGCCAAAGCGCAAAACATTGATATTATTAACACCTAAAAGAAGCTGGCAAACTGTGTTAAAGTTTTGGAATCCGGTTTATTTTCTGAAATGTTGGCCAACGCTATTCAAAAGAACGAAGATGAGTTAAAATCTATCAACCTCTCCCTGGCACACGAAAATCTAAGTTCTGCATCGTTTAAAATCACAAAGCAGCACATTGCCTTCTTTTTATCGCAATTTCGCCGTATGGATGCAACCAAAACACGTGAAGCAGTTTTAAATACGCTTTTAAGAGAAGCTGTAATAAAAAAAGAATCTGACAGCAACTATTTAGCCACTGTCAGATTCAATTACACCGCAACACCTACCCTATCGGATACGAAAGAAGTAAGTGTTCGTATTATGAACGATTGGTGGAGACAAGCGGGATCGAACCGCTGACCTCTTGAATGCCATTCAAGCGCTCTCCCGGTTAGATCGGTTACATACCCCTCTAAATCGGGCCAATAGAGCGTTCAATACGCGGGACACCCCACCAAAAGCCGCAAAACCATCGGCGTTTTTCTTGAAATTCATTATAGCTGGGGCCAGACCGCATATCAATACTAAATTTGAAAACAAGCTCGATACCGCAATTCCCTTTTCGCATGGTATAATTTCCTTGTTCCATAGCGAAAGGGGGTGTTGAGTATGGAGAAAGAATATATAGCTGGTGAGCCGCAAAGATATGAGATCGGCAATCGCGTTTTTATCGTGGAGCCCCGTTATGATAAAAACGGTGAAAGTATGTCGGACATCCTGTTAAAGCTGATGATGGCCGATGTCGATGAAAAAATGTGGAACGAAGGCCACCGCGAAAAAATCTAATCTAAAATTAAATCCGAGTTGTCAAGCAAGGTATTTATTCTAAAACAATTTCATATTGAGCATTACGCCGCCCGAGTGAGACTATGGGCGGCGTTTTCATACACCACAACTTGAAAGGAGGAGTCCCTTATCTGCTGCCAGCCATCGGGCTGGCTTTTTTCATTTCAAGACAAAGGAGGTTTGACATTGGCAGACGATAAAAAGAATATCGGCCCCGAGGTAGAAAAGACTGAAACGGCCCCCGCGCCGGAACAGCCTGCTCCCGAAAAGGTCGAGCCTGTTGTGGCCGATCCCACCCCGGCTGAAAAGGCGGCTCCCACGGAAAAGGCCGAGCCTACCACCCCGGAGGCTCCCGGCCCTGCGGCTCCCGAGCCGCCCAAGCCCGACAAGGAGGTCAAGCAGACGGATACCCCGGACAAGGGCGATCCCGCCCCGGCTCCCTCTGGCAAGGTGGTGGATTTCGCCGCCGCCCGTGAGGAGGCCGGAAAGGACAAGGCCCCGAAGGAAAAGGCTCCCAAGCAGAAAACCACGGAGTCGAAGGACAAAGCAGCGGCCAAGGCCAGCAAGGGCCGCCCGGCAAAGGCTGACAAGGCGGCCCCCGACAAGGCCAAGCCGCCCACGCGAGACAAAATGTCCCAAAGTAAGGCTGCCCCGGAAAATGCTGCACCCAATCCGCAGGAGGCTCCCGCCCCTGCCGCGCCGGAGCAGCCCGCCGCGCCCCGTGACGCTACCCGCGCAGAAAAAGAGGAAATTGTCTACCTCAATCTGTCCGAGCTGCGCCCGTTCAAAAACCATCCCTTTGGTGTCCGTGACGATGCCGAGATGCAGGGCCTTGTGGAGTCCGTCCGGGCAAGTGGTGTAAACCAGCCCGCGCTGGTGCGCCCCACCGAGGATGGCGGGTATGAGATCATCGCGGGCCACCGCCGCCAGAGGGCAAGCGAGCTGGCCGGGTTTGTGAATATGCCCTGTATTGTCCGTAACATGACCGATGACGAGGCCATCCTCGCTATGACGGATGACAACCTGCGCCACCGCGAAAAGATTTTGCCCACGGAAAAGGCACAGTCTTTGAAAATGCAGGTGGAGGCCATCAAGCACCAAGGCGCTCGTCCCGGTGAGGACGCACAGGAGGCGGGTAAACGCTCCACGCAGATCGTGGGTGATCGCAACGGCATGAACTACAAACAGGTACAGCGGTATATCCGCTTGACCGAGCTGGTGCCGGATTTGCAGAAAATGCTGGACGAAAAAAAGCTGGCATTTACCCCCGCCGTGGAGATTTCCTTTATCCGGCCCAAACATCAGAAGTATATCGCCGTGTCCATTGAGGGCCAGCAGTCCTCTCCGTCCCTATCCCAAGCCCAGCGGCTCCGCAAGCTGGATCAAGAGGGCAAGCTGAACGGCGATGTGATCGACGGCATTTTGATGGAAGAAAAGAAGGAGGTTGATAAGGTGATTATCAATAGCGCGGAACTGGAAAAGTATTTCGGCAAGGACAAGTCCCCCCGTCAGATGAAGGATCAGATCATGGCCCTGCTGGATGACTGGAAGGCCAAGCAGCCCCCCGAGCTGGGCAAGCCCGAAAAGAAAACGGATAAGAGCCTGTAACCTCGAGACAATTTGTCCCGAGGTTTTTTCATTGAATGGAGGTTTTAACAATGAAACGACCCCTCGCATATATCACCGCTGCGTGGTGCGGCAGCGATGCCGAAAACGCAAAACAGGCGGCGCAGTATTGCCGCAGCGTGTATGAGGCGGGCTTTTCGCCCATCTGCCCCACGCTGTTCCATCCCCTGTTCCTCAATGATGCCATTCCCGAGGAGCATAAAAGCGGGATCGACATGGCCCGTAATCTGCTCAAACGCTCTCATGTGCTGGTGGTGTGCGGCCATACCGTCACCGAGGCTATGAAGAACGATATTGCTGTTGCCCAGCGGCTGGGTATCACGGCAACCACGCTGGAGGG
>UMGY01041052.1_pt1 | contig 52444 bp, 28 predicted proteins | sample 1965391 | NCBI WGS metagenome assembly UMGY01 (sample SAMEA4836084, study PRJEB28245) | human gut metagenome | biome: gut microbiome; material: fecal sample | place: Denmark | collected 2008 | reverse complement strand
GAGCTTCCTCGATTCAACAAAGAGGAGGAAGAATGCGAGACAGATTTTGAACGTTGGATTTATGTACTAAAGCATATGGATACATTAGACAGAATGCCTTTCAAGGCACGCAAGGCCATATTCGAGCGGTTGGAACGCATCGGATCCATGGCGAACCTCACCCCCAAACAACGAGCGCAGTACGAGGCGGAGTGGAAGATGTATAATGATTATTATAACACCTTGGACTTCGCCGTTGAGAAAGGCATGAAAAAAGGGATGGAAGAAGGCATGGAAAAAGGATTGCAAAAAGGATTACAAGAAGGATTGCAAGAAGGACTGCAAAAAGGGAAAGAATCTACGGCACGTAATATGAAAGCCGAGGGAATAACCCCTCTTATCATCCAAAAATGCACCGGCCTTTCCCTTGAGGAAATAGAGCGACTATAAAACAAAATCCCTTCAGCCTCCATCCGTTTTTAACGTATAGTTATCAAAGGGAGAGACTGAAGGGATTTTTTATATTTATAAACGATCTAAAAGCTACTCCTCACGCTGCTTCTTCCATTCCTCCGCACACTCTTCCAAGGCCTTATACCAAGCCTGGCCGAACTTACGGATCAAGGGCTCCTTGAGGAACTTATAAACCGGCAATTGCTCTTTCTTTCCTAAGATCTCCGCTGCCTTACAAACGCTCCAGCGATGATAGTTCACGGCCTTGAAATCCCGATACTGAGTGACACGTATCGGGTAAAGATGGCAAGAAACAGGCTTATAGAAATCCGTCTTACCTTCCCGGTATGCTTTCTCAATAGCGCATTTACAAGTACCATCGGCGTCGTAACAGGTAAAGACACAATCTTTGCCGTTCACGATAGAGGTAACCGTATCGCCTTCCTCATCGATATAAGCTACGCCTTGCTTATTAATGACCTCTTGAGCTTTCGGGGATAAATCATCCCAGATAATGGGCAATACTTTCTGGAGCTTCGCCAACTCCGAATCCTCTAATGGAGCGCCGGAATCTCCTTCCACGCAGCACTCCCCCTTACATTTGGAAAGATCACATAAAAAATAACGCTCGATAACGTCAAGACTTACTAAAGTGTCATCTATCTGGATCATAAGATGCGCCTAGCTCTTATTTAATCAATGACTTGCCAGTCATCTCCTTCGGCTGTTTCAAGCCCAAGATGTGAAGGATTGAAGGAGCCACATCGGCCAAGATACCATCCTCTACTTTAGCGTCCTTGTTGGCTGTCACATAAACGAATGGAACAGGGTTCAAGGAGTGAGCCGTATTCGGAGTGCCATCCTCGTTCAAGGCGTGATCCGCGTTACCATGGTCAGCGATGATGATTACCTCATAGTCGTTGGCTTTAGCGGCCTCAACCGTATCGTGCAAGCAAGCGTCGATCGTTACGACCGCTTTCTCGATCGCTTTGTAGATACCCGTATGGCCTACCATATCACCGTTGGCATAGTTCACTACGATGAAATCGAATTTCTTCGTATTGATAGCGTCCACCAATTTATCTTTCACCTCGAAAGCGCTCATTTCCGGTTTCAAGTCGTAAGTAGCCACTTTAGGAGAAGGGACCAAGATACGCTCCTCGCTATCGAACGGAGTCTCGCGGCCACCGTTGAAGAAGAAAGTCACGTGAGCGTATTTCTCTGTCTCGGCGATATGCAACTGAGTCTTACCTACGTTTGCCAAGAACTCACCCAGCGTATTATTTACGTTCTCTTTGTCGAACAAGATATGAACACCCTTGAAGCTAGCGTCATACGGAGTCATACAGAAATATTGCAAGCCAGGGATCGTATGCATACCGGCCTCCGGCATATCTTGCTGAGTCAATACAACCGTAAGCTCTTTCGCACGGTCGTTACGATAGTTGAAGAAGATCACGACATCGCCTTCCTCGATAACAGCAACCGGCTTTCCGTTCTCAACGTGAACGATCGGCTTGATGAACTCGTCTGTCACACCCTCAGCGTACGACTCTTCCATCGCTTTTACCATGCACTCGGCTTGCTTACCCTTACCTTCAACCAATAAGTCGTAAGCCTCTTTCACGCGTTCCCAACGTTTGTCGCGGTCCATAGCGTAATAACGTCCGATGATAGAAGCGATCTTACCACCGGTAGTCTTCAGATGATTCTCCAACGTCTCGATAAAACCTTTACCACTCTTCGGGTCCGTATCACGGCCATCCATGAAGCAATGTACATAAGCCTTGCTGATTCCGTATTCCTTGGCGATATCCGTCAACTTCAAAAGATGCTCCAAAGAGCTATGTACACCACCATCGGAAACCAAGCCCATGAAGTGGATCTGCTTATTATTCTCTTTCGCGTAGCTATAAGCACGTTTGATCTCCGGGTTCTCCATGATCGTATTCTCGCGGCAAGCGATGTTGATCTTCACCAAATCTTGGTAAACGATACGGCCAGCACCGATGTTCAAGTGGCCCACCTCAGAGTTACCCATTTGTCCGTCAGGCAAACCAACGTTCTCGCCAGAAGCCTGCAACTGTGAGGCTGGATAAGTTTTCAATAACTCGTCCCAATATGGAGTCGGCGTGTTAAAGATCACGTCGTCTTTACCTTTGTCACCAATTCCCCAACCATCACAGATAATTAAAAGTGCTTTTTTGCTCATGATTGCTAATTTATTATATTGATTATGTTTTTAACCTTTACGATCGCGAAGATAATCAATTCCATCGTATTATTGTTTTTCTCAATGTATTACTTTTGTGGCAGGAATGGAAAAGAATATACAAGACAAGGATTTGGGAGTCATAACGCTCCGTACCACTCCCCGGGCCACTCGATACACGCTCAAGATATCAAAAGGAAAGATAACCGCCACGATGCCACCCGGGGGAGACGAGAAACGTATGATCGCTTTTATCATGGAGAACAAGGCCCGGCTGGTAAAAGCGCTCCAGAAGCATCCGGCCCGGCCCCTGCTCGACGAAAGATCGGAGTTACAGGCTACGACATTCCGCTTGCATATCTTCCGCACCGAGCGAAGTAATTTCTACATGAGATTGGAGGATGGAGTACTGCATATCGCTTGTCCGAATGAGACTCGTTTCGAGGAGGAAGAGGTGCAATCCTTATTGAAATCCATGCTGGAGAAGGCGCTCCGCCACGAGGCGAAACGGTTGTTGCCGGAACGTATCACGCTATTGGCTAGACAACATGGATTTATGTTGACCGGGGTGAAAATCAATAATAGCAAAACGCATTGGGGAAGTTGTACAATGAAGAAGAGCATTAACCTCTCGCAATCATTAATGCTTCTTCCTTGGCATTTGGTGGATTATGTATTATTGCATGAGCTTTGCCATACGATAGAGATGAACCATAGCGAAAGATTCTGGAAACTGATGGATAAGGTGACGGACAATCAAGCGATTCGTTTACGAAGCGAATTGAAAAACTATCACATGTTGTAGAGACAGAGCACGCTCCGTCTCTACAACTAGGTAATTTGTTAGAAATTGGCTCCTACTTGCAGAATGAAAGTCCGGGGTGCGCCGACATCCATCGGGCGGGCGCTATAGCGCTTGTTTAAGAGGTTGTTCACCAGTCCTTGTACATGGATATTCTTCGTCACTTTCATCCCGACACGCATATCCATGACGAAATATCCTTTATTGTTCTCTGCCCAATAATCATGTAAGTTTCCGAATAGCATCGAGCGCATATAATCCATCAGGTTAGGCTCCGCTTTCGTACGCTCATCGACCATAAAATAATCGACCGCCAATGTCTTGCTTTTCCATGACATATTCGTTCCGATATTAAACTGTTTCCATTCCAGATCAAATACCCCCTTTACGGAATGTTTCTGGCGATATTTTAAATACTTGCTGTCATCCGATTTCGAACGCATCGCCATTAAGTCATCATTCGCTTCCTCCTCTGCGTTCCGTGAATCCACGTCCATATCGATCGGATTCGTATAAACATACCCCAAAGTATATGCCAGACGAGTATCACGGTTAAACTCATACACACCCGAGGTAGACAAGTCTACCCCATAAATCTCCGCCCGGCCTACGTTCGTGAACTGAGCGCCGATTCCTAAGCCGTCGCCGCTAGAGAACGCATTGAACAACTTGGAAAGCCCATCGATATAATCGAAGGTCTTATTATTAAACAGGCCGAAACGGAACTCGATCATATCCTTGTAACGGGTATAAAAGCCGGCCACATCGATAAAGCCCTTCAAATTGCCGAACTTATAGCCTTGCTTGAAACCAAGTTCGGCATTATAACCTTGCTCCGCTTTCAATTCAGCGTTCGGGAAAGCTCCCACACCTCCGATATCCTTCAGGATAAACTTCTCCGTAACGGATGGATAACGGTATCCCTGTCCGAAAGAAGCCCGGATAAAACTATACTCACCCAATTCATAATTCAAGCCTCCACGGAAAACAGGTTTTACCGGAACCTTCGCCCCGAAAATCTTCGTCTCCGCTTCCCGGTAGAAATCATCCACCCGGTAATATTCCAGACGAACACCGACCGAGACGTTCAAACGATCGATAAACTTATGGTCATATTGCAGGAAAGTAGCCACATTATCGCTACTATGCTGTCCGGTCACCTTCGAATCCGCATGGATACGCTCGTAAGTACCGCCTACGGTGAGCTGTGAGTTATCAAATTTCTTGCTGAATTGGTAATCCAGATTATAGGAATAGGTATGATCCGTTGCCTCCGGTGCTTTTTTCTCCATCGGTTTCATGGCATCTACCAACCAAGCCCCTACGTTATTCTTATCGGGTAGCGGAGTACGTCCCATCACCCAAGAAATCAAGTCCATATAATCCGCCGAGGTAGCTGTCGGGAAAAAATGATTTCCCAGCTTGCCCAATTCACCCATCAATCCGCTCACCTTCCCGTTCATCACCTCCGGCAAATACGGTAAGAAGGTCGGCAATAACTCGGTTTGCCAGTTTTGCGCCATATTGATAATCTCCGGGACGGATGAGATATCAAAACCCATATTATTCGTTATGTCAAAAAGAGACTTATCCGTAGTATGCGTGATGATACGGCTTCCCCGATGGAAGAAACGCCCCTTGAAACGATGAGTCGTCCCTTTTTCCGAATTCGTATAATTCAAGAAGGGATCTATATAAAATGTATTCTCACGGCGTCCCATATTCGCCAGCGGAGATTGAATATAGGGCTCCTCCGGAGAACGCCAGATAAAGAAACCGGTATAATCGTTATACAAATAATTCACGTTCACGCCATAGTTCAACCCCTGTACCCGGGGATCGTGATACGTAAGATTCCCACCGACCCGGACACGGCGATTGTAATTATCCTGCCGATACCCGTCGTCCAAGAATGTATTAGCCCCCACTGTCAAATCAAAATTCTTGATCCTACGGGAATGAGAGAGATCCAAGCCTCCATATAAAGGCGTCCCGTCTTGGCGCGGCTTCCCATACAATCCTCCTTGTACGTTCACCTGTGTTACCGGATCCAATCCGGGGCGTTTCGTTTTCACGTGAATCAAACCATTCAAGGCAGAAGAGCCATATAATACGGAAGAGGCCCCTTTCAGTACCTCTACTTGATCGACGTTCTCCATCGGGATCATATTCCAGTTTATCTCGCCGGAACCCGGAGTTAGCACCGACATTCCGTCCACCAGAATCAAGCAACGGCTACCCACGCCATAGGTCCATCCCGTACCACCGCGTACGGAAGGTTGCCGGTCCGTCACGTCCACACCGGAGATATTCTTCAATACGTCCGTTAAATCTTTCGGAGACTGACGAGTGATATCTTTCGCTTTCAGTAATTCCATAGAGACGGTAATATCGCTTAGCTTTTGCTCATAACGCCCGACGCTCACGACGACCTCGTCCATCATGTTTGAGTTTGTTCGCAAGGATACGTCATGCGTCAAGAACTCTCCCGGATCTACTTTCACGGGAACGCTCAACGTTTCATATCCCAGATAGCTAAAAGTCAATACAGCGTCGCCATCCGTCACTTTCAGCTCATAATAACCGTTTATATCAGACACAGTTCCTCTCGTACCCCCTTTGTCCTTATAAAAAACGTTTACCCCGGCTAAAGCTTCCTTGCTCTCCGCATCCTTAATATACCCTTTCACGTCTTGGCCGAAAGAGGCATGGGTTATCAAGAGAAGAAATAATATCAATTTGTAAGTATTCTTCATATCCAAATTATATTTCGCACAAATATAAAGGTTTATTCCATACCGCTAGACAGGTATTTAAAAACAGACCAAGAAGTCCTGTAAATAGACTATACTCTTTTTATTGCGCTAAGGAGAACCGTAAACTAATACCATAGTTCGAGTTCGATGTCGGGTAAGAAGATGTGGACACGATCGGCTCATTGATCTGTAAATCATAGAACGCTCTCAATGTCAAGGCACGACTTAACCCGTAATCCGCAGAGAACTGGATGGTCTTGGCGATATTCCCGCTGGTAGCCTGCGTAAACTGATCCTCAATCTTACGGATCAACGATTGCATTTTACGGTAAGAGAAATCTAAGCGGATCGTAAGATCATTACTGAAGTCGCGTGTCTTTTTCATTTTCAACACCTTGTTAAACTCAGTCAACTTATATCCTACTCCTATCACGAATTCGTTGGAAAGCGCTTCCACCAATTGGTAAGAGGAAATATTCAAGCTTAAGTTACGAGTCTTGCGCAACTCAAATTTACCTGTTATATTATTCAATAAAGTAGCGTCCACACCAAACAACGGGCTGAATCCTTCCGTGATACTCACGGCCGCTATATCATAAGGAGACGACGGCGTAGGATTACCTGTCTGGATATCGCGGATATATCCCAAACCATCCTGCCCGGCATCTACCCAATCCAAGAAGGAGGAAAACGCACCTACGCTATAGGAACAACGATATTGATGACTTAACATCATACTCTTAAAGTATTTGCGGATAACCGGTATACGGATCAAGCCATCATACGTAACACGCCAGTTCGGTAGCAGGCTCTTAACAGACGGGAAGGCTGACAAGCCTACCTTATTCGGGTCCTTACCCGTATAAGCCGCCAAGAAAGCAGGTACCAATACCTCCATGGAATTCAGGCTTACGCCTCCCCCTACGGCTGGATCATAAGGTTTTCCCGCTAAAGCATGCCCCGCCATAAAACCGGAGCTCGGATAAACCGTACCAGAATAGGTATCCATCAAACGCTGGGCGATCACGCTACGATGAGCGATAAATTTATCGAACGCTTTCGAGGAATAACCGTTATTAGCGTTTCCGCTGCCGCCGAAAGCGCTCCCCAAGGCAATCGTAGTCATCGTGAAGCTACCTCCCATCTGCTCGGGCATACCGTCTTGCATATAATAGATATCGGTACTACGGGTATCTACCCGGTTTGCGTTCAAATCAATCTTCAAGCCGGCTATAGGTTCTAGATTCGCACGAATCGTAAGATTCTTCGCGCTATTGATCATGGCGGGAGTCGTCATATTCTCATTCTTTACCAGCCAGCCCCGCTCGTCCGCCTCGTCGATAAAGCTCCTTCTTACCGCTCCAAAAGCAAAACCGAGTCCCGGAGCCAAAGTTCCTGTACGCCGTTGTCCGAACATATCACCAACCTCCGGTGCGTAACCACTCAACATCATACCGTCTATCAACGAATATTGTATGTTTACCCGACGTACCATCATCAAGAAACGGCTACTATATTCAGCGACTTTCGTTAAAGTTCCCTCCAAAGGCTGAGGACCAGGCACAATTGTCAGCTTCAAATGAGCCGTATCTTTATTCAAGATCATGACTTGGGCATAATTGATCGGCTTATATTTAATTGAATAGACCTTCCCATCCGCTCCACGTGCCGTGATACGAACCTTCTTCGTAAACATTCCATGCTGCACGATCGTTCCACTATCCGGGCTCAATTGAATCTCTTTCTCTAGTTTCACCTCTTTCTTCTTTTTCTCCGGTTGACGAGCGCTTACCCGGGAAGAGGCCATAAATTTCTGGTTGATCTTCTTCAGATATTTATTCTTATTGTACAATGACTGCAAATTGAAACTACCCTGCCAGTCAAATTGACGTTGGTTCTTTATTATATTACCCTGTTCCAACTCAATACTAGCGACATTGGCTCCACGATCCCAGTTGTACGTGGCATTATAAGTCAATGAACTATTTACCCAGTCTAATGCCGGTATGAATTGCAATGGCATATTCCAAGTGACATTAAACGTTTGGTCATATTTCAAAGGAGTACCCAAATCACGGATACTTTGCTTCACGGAATCCTTCCATACCTGATAATCATCCGGATTCAATTTCTTATTCACTTGAACATTCGGTTCCTCGATACGGGCATTCGTACCGGAAGTAAACGTCATGCTCAGATTATTCGTAAAGTCCCAACGCAAACTGAAGGCACGGTCCCACAAGAAATTGTGACTGAATGAGAGCAACTGGTTACCTCCATCCGTAGAACTTGTCAAATCCCTTAGCTTAATCTCATAGTAATTCCGCATCATCGCCGTCTGGAAACTAATATTCGACGGAACGTAATTCAGTCCGAATTGCTTGATATATTTCGTATATCCATTATTCTTCTTCAGCTTCTCGAAGGGTCGGAACGGTTTCACGTAAGGCGTATAATTATAAGCGAAATTACCCCGGTAATCCTTGGTTGTCTCATATTCGGTCTCCGGGTTCTTCTTACTGTTCTGGCTATAAGAGTAACCTAACGAGAAGTTCGCCGGATCATACGGCATCGGGTTCTTGCTACGGATATCTACCTTTACGTTATTGAAAGAGACGCTCTTAATAGTGGTCTGATCCAAAGAATAACTCTTGATGGAGTCTTTCTCGGCTTGGGTCTCTACCGCATCCAAAGCGTCCGAAAGCTTAATATCCTCATTCAACGGATCATACTCAGGAGTTGTAGTCTCTTTCGAATAAGCATAGTAAAAAGGTATGCTAACCTTTGCTTTCTCAGGGAACAACTTACCCAACTCAATCGAGGTCGCCACACTATATTGCGAATAATCATCCATCCGACGTTCGGCCAGCGACTGATCCAACGCACCAAAACCGGCGGTTTCCATTCGTCCACTTACATTGACCGTACCCAAATCGGATAAAGCGACGTTCAGATTCGCATTAGCGGCCCAACCACCTTTCTCATCGAAATCGGTCATACGAAGTTCGTTTACCCAGACCTCACCGCTCTTGATATCACCCGTATTATTACGTACGCCGATCATGATCACTTTCACCTCCGCTAAGCTAGGGTTACCGATAATACTGATTTTATTACGCGTATTATCCGGATCATTTTTCGAATAAACCTTTTGGTAGCTTATATTTCCCTGTCCCTGACGTTTCAATTTATTTCGCTCCAACTTCAAGTCGGTCAGCGTCTCCAATTTAAAATTCAAGGTATTATTTAAAGGCCATACTTTTTCTTGATCCGCGCTATTGTTCGTATTATAAAGAATAGTACTATGGGGAGTCAGATCCAAAGGTACCTCATACTCATAATAATTATTCTTATAGTCAGAACCTAAACGAATAAATACAGAGAAATCACCATTCGACAAAGTCTTGCTCTCATCAATCGGCGCTTCCGCATGAGCGAACATTTGTAATCGTTTATACCGGCGAAGGTCATAAGCGGTAGATTTATAAACCGCACGTGCATCCGCAGGAGATAAATCCGTTATCTTCATAGACAATGCCTGCTCGTTCTGTTGAAGCAACTGAGGCTGGCTGGAATCGAACATACGGCTAATACCCGGAGGCAACACATAGTTGACCGGCTGACGCTGCCCGTTCTCCTCTATATTCACAGAAGATACGACTATCTGTCCATCAGACTTTGGCGGAACAAGAGGATTTGACAAATCCTGCGTATAAGTACGCCAATCACCACGGACCAGTTCCAAGGTACCAAAACGCAGAACCGTAGACTTACGGAATCCTGTCATATACATACGCATGAAACGGACAGTCTTGAAATCCCGGATCGCTCCAACCCTCTTCTCATAATCTTTAATAGGAATCTTAAATAGATACCATTTTACTTTCTCCTTATCACCATTCATCAAGGTTACTTCCGGAGTACGCTCATCGACGATGTTATTTACACCGACCTGCAAATCTTTTGGACGGAGAGAGATCTTGTACTCAAAATATTTCTCTGTCTCATTCAACGTATTATCGCCATTGATATCTTCCACATCCGGTGTACTCTTTCCGGCTGTAGCATATCTTTGATCGGATTCTTGTGAGTTTCCCTCTGTACCGTTATATCGTTTATAGCGAGATAAAATATCCAACTCCTTAGCATCGTAATCATCCCCACGGAAATAGTGATAATTATCCCCGGCAGGATCGTTAAAAGGAGAAAATGGATCATCCATCATCTTAGAGATGGTCTCACCGGATAGTTTCGCCCTCAATTTATTCAAATAATCCGCATACGTAGGGAAAGTCTGCTCTTCCTCCGTAGAAAGACCGTTCAAACCGACATCTTGCAACTCACGATTTTGGGCATCAAACGCATATCCCGTACTTTGCGTGCGAGGAACCTTACCCCAAACAGTCGTATCAACTTTCGACATATCACCGTCCACAGGCATGCCATTCTCAAAGAATTTCCGCTCATCTTTCAAAATATCCTCGGAAATCTCACCCAAGTTAAAGTATAGGTCACCACCTTCGGCTGTCTCGTCCTCAAGATACGGGTCTAAAAGCCAGAATTCGATATATTCATAATTGGCAGATTCCAAATCGCTAGGCTCGATCTTGCGCATTACACCACCCCAACGTTTTTCCGGATTACCCAACGTACCGTCCGAGTTTACATTTTCCGCATCCAGGTTATACGGACCACGCTCATTCGGGTAAAAAGCGAGGTTTAATACTGGCAAAGTCGTATTATCATTGGTTCCCAACTCTTTATTCGGAAAGATCTCTTTATAACTGACTCCACGCGTATAATGATTCGATAAATCATCATTCGTAAGATGTCGAGGGCGGGAAGAGGAACTCTTACGTGTGAAGATTCCGTCTACCGTATACCAAGCCAACAAAGCTCTGTTTTTACCATAAGCGATATCGTTCACCTTCTCCGCTTCCGGAAATTTAGGATTCGAATCTTCATAGGGGGTACTCGCCAAGTTCCAAGCATACGGGTTCAAAAGATCCATACCACTTTGTGTAGACTCGAAGTCATCCAAATAAGAGTAACCACCCGTATATTGATTCTCATAATGTCCCGCTATTAAATGAGCGAATTCCGCATTGAATGAGATTTGGCTAGGTTTGGTCAATGTCAACAAGGGTAACTTATCAAATACGTTTGTCAACCACTGGCTCTCTGCTTTATAAGAGGTATTCAAGCCCCATAAAGTATTCTTTATAGACTCATCTCCCAAAGTGGTTTTTACCGTAAGAGGCATTTCCGACATATGCATAACCGTGGCACCGACCATGAAGTCCTTATTGAACTGGTAATTCAAGTCTAACCCGATCATCGTCTTTCGCTGCATATTAAAAGTAGACTGGTTCTCCAGAGATACGCTAACGGGTGTTCCACTAGATATGATGCTCTCATTCAAGATCGTCACACGTCCTAAACTGTAATCTACCGTATAATCCACATTCTCTGTCAGTGTAGCTCCTCCTGCCGTGACACGTACAGACCCACGGGCCACGTTAGTAGCTCCCAAGTCGATCTCCGAACCCGACGAGGCTTTATACTCACCACTTAAAAGGAATTTATTTTTCTCGGCGATCTGGCGAGCAACAGTTAATGTCGAGTCATACAACTCTTGGAATACATATTTACTGGCATAGGCATTACCTACCTTTTCCCGTAATTTCGAGCCGAAAGGTTGTACACAAGGGAATATAATCTTACCGGTCTCCGCCTGTATCGTATAACCGTCAATAAAATCGAAGAAGCCATCCGGATTCGGATTGTCATAAGTATCCAAGCGATCCAGCCCTAATACCCGAATCAAGATTTGATTCGCACAATTACCTTCTGGAAGATAGTTTACATACGTACCGGTAGAATCGCTCTGATAGGTTACGTTCAATTTAAACTTTTCTTTCTGCACCGAATAAGCACCCAATGAGTATACGTTCTTCATCATCAAGTCCCAGAACATCATATCAGGCGACATCGTGATGCCCTTTAGCAACTTCACATAAATACAGTCACTCGTATTCTCTTTATTATCCGTAGAGAACTCACCGACTTGATAGGTCTTGCCATTATAGATAAAACTAAAAGCGACACCCAATACCTCATCAGCCTGTAACTGAGTCCTCAAAGAAATATAACCCAATTTCTTGTTTAATGTATACTCAGACGACTCTAGCAAACGGGCACTCTCGATTTTCTCAAAATCCCGTCCTCCCTCCATGGCACCTTTCAAAGCATCATTCACCATATTAATCTTACGGGCACCCGTAAATTGAGTGGTTAAAGTCGTATATAAATTGTTTGCGGAATTATTCGGACGCCTATCCGTTCCGGAAGGCATTACCAAGGCTGTATTACCGATATTACGAGATTCATTTTCTCCCAAATCAGTGAAAGCTACGATATTGCGGGACTGGTCATAATTACCTCGTTTATTGGTCACCCACACTTCTATCTTAGAGATCTCGATACCGGAGGTGACGGTAGGCAAAGACTCCATAAACTTATCGTAGTTATCATAGAAATAATGGCCCAAGAAGAAGTGACGGTTCTCGTCGTATTCATCCACCTTGATCTCGAAGGGCTTCGTCTGCACGCCCCCTTTTGAGCTAACCGTCTTGGATTCAGATTCCTGCTGGGCAAACAAGGCGTTCACTCGCAACTTACCAAATTGTAAATCCGCTTTCATACCGAATAAAGCCGCACCTCCATTAATCAAGGAGTTGCTGGTATTCATGCTCACGTTACCGGCTTCCAACGATTTGATAATCTCATCCTCCTCGCCCGTATACGCCAACTTCAATTTCTTGGAATCGAAATCAAAAGAGGTCTCGGTATTGTAATTCATTCCGAAATTCACCTTGCTACCCACCGAGGCTTGTACATTCAACTGCACACTCTCGTCAAAATTGAAGAAAGTACGTTTACGGGAACGCTCCGGAAGAGAAGGATCATTATTCTTATTCGTCTTCAATCCCATCGTGATCTCGGCCGAACCTTGTGTTCTTACACGTACTCCACCGGGGCCGAAGATACGTTCCGCCGCACCGATATTAAACTGCATATCGGTTAAGTTAAACTGTTTATTCGTAGCTTTTTGGAATTCTTCCTCGTTCTTTTGGCGGAAATAGGAACGAAGTGATTGTTGCATAGAATAATCTTGGTATTCCGCTGGGGTTAAACTCATCGGCGTACCAATCTCCATATCGCCTAATTTCGTACGAACAATATACGTATTCGTCTTTAAATCATACTCAATCGTAGTCTTGACATTCTCCGGATCACGCAAATCGGCAGGTGATTGTTTCACGATATCTTGATATTCCTCCGGTGTAGTTTTAGCTACCGGATAACGGGGAGGGATCGTATCCTCCGGAGCTTCCAGCAACTCCAATTCCGGCAAAGATGATGTATACGCAAGGTAATCAGCATTCAGCGAATACAAGCCGACACCAAACAATAATACAACGATCCATATGGAATATTTCAGTATTCGTTTTCTCATTTTCTCATTTAATTGTCAATTGTTAATCGTTAATCCTCAATTGTCAATTATCAAAGCATTCTAAGCGCAGTTTTAATTACTTGTTCCACAGCTAAAGTGGGCGAGCCTTTCAAAATAGCGGATACCGCTTTTTGCGAAGCCGCTTTCTGGAAACCCAACATAACCAATGCGGCTACGGCCTCCTCGGTTACCGCTCCATTAGAGATTGATACCTCCGGCAAGTTTCCGGCCATACTCTCCATAGGTTTCACCTTATTTTTCAAATCTACCAAGATACGCTGGGCCGTCTTCAAACCAATCCCTTTCACGGCAGTCAATGCGGCCTCATTCTTCGAACCGATCACTTGAACCAATTCGGATGGCGGTAGAGAAGAAAGGATCATGCGTGCGGTATTCGGTCCCACTCCAGAAACGGAAGTAAGCAAAAGGAACAACTCCCTTTCGATTTTCTCGGCAAAGCCAAATAGTAAATGAGCATCTTCCCGGATTACCTCATATATATATATTTTTCCGGTAGTCTTGTTCCCAAACGCACTATATGTATTCAAGGATATATTCAGCTCGTAGCCTATACCACCACACTCCAAAATCATACGTGTAGGTGTAAGTTCCACGATTTCACCCTTTATATATTCTATCATCTATATATCTTTTTAATATTCCGTACCTATTATAACGCAAAATTAATCAAAAACGTATATCGGGTTACCATTCTTTTCCCGGATAAGGAGCCTTAAAGGTTTCAAAACAACCCCGATCCTGCAATGTCACATAACATTGACGATGATCAGGTCCTCCAAATGTTAAGTTAGACGGCTGTTTTCCTGTCAATTGAATCTCTTCAACTAAATCTCCTTGCGGATTTAACAAAGCTATAGTGCCCTTATCATAACGGCAAATATAAAGATTTCCTTTCTCGTCACACTTCATACCATCCATACCGTACCCCTCAAAAGTATGAAATAGACGTTTATTCCTTAAAGTACCATCCGGGCATATATCATATACCCAGACTTTTAATTGGGCAGATTCATTAACGTACAAGCGTTTACCATCCTCACTCACAGCGATGCCATTAGTCGTTCCCATATTCGTCTCCAATAAGGAGACTTTCGCATCCGGGGTAATCAACCAAAGTTGGCCTTTTTGATTCGGCCAATCCGGGTCACTCGCATAGATATTTCCATTTGGAGCGAATGCGATATCGTTTGGTTGATTCATCTTTGGCTCATGAGCGAATACGCTGATCTTCTTAGATTTCATATCCACTTTTAAGATATTATGCCCTGTATAATCCGCCACGTACATATTTCCGTCTTTCCCGAAGCGGATACTATTCCCGGTAGATCCTTCCGGCAAAGTGAGAAAACAGCCATGGCTACCATCTGGACGTACAATACCGATCGTCCCTTCTTTCTTATAATTTACGGCATATAAATTTCCTTCGCTATCTACAGCCGGACCTTCTATTCCGGAAGTAAATGTGTGCTCTGGCATCCAACCCGTTGCTCTCAATACATTCTGGGCATTTAAAGAAATCCCACAATACAGAATACCACACAGCAGACTAGCAATGACCTGTATACTTTTCATTTTCAATAATTTTACTGTTTCCAAAAACCGGGGACTAATATCGTTAATACCGTAAATATCTCCAGACGTCCTGTTAACATCAAAAAAGACAGAAACCATTTCGACACCGTGGGGACATCCGCAAAATTACTTACCGGACCAAGCGTTCCCAAGCCGGGCCCTACGTTACTTATAGCAGAAACAGCTGCACCAATCGCCTCCGAAAATCCCATCCCATCCAAAGATAAAGCCAAACAGCTCACCACGATTAACGTAATATAAGCGAACACAAAAGCTAACACACGGTGTACGATATCACCAGATACGACATGCCCGTTCATTCGTACTGGAATCACCGCATGGGGATGTGTCTGTTTCTTAAATTCATTGGAGAGATTCTTCGTTAAAATAACGAAGCGTCCCATCTTCAAGCCACCGCAAGTAGATCCGGCGCATCCACAAATAAACATCAAGATCAATGCGATAAACCAGAAAAACGGTCCCCAAGGAATATAGTCATCCGTAGCGAATCCACAGGTAGAAACCAAGGTCACCACTTGGAAAGCCGCCTTACGGAACGCATTCTCTACATCCGAGGCGAATCCAAGGTACAAGATCCACACCATGACAACGATAATAGCACTTAAAACAAAAAAGAAAAACCAGCGAAACTCCTCATCTTTAATCAATTTCTTCACATTTCCATTAAAACAGAAATAAACCAATGTCATATTGGTAGCTCCGATAAACATGAAAATAGTTATTACATACTCTATATAAGAGGAATTCCAATAAGCGATACTTGCGTTTTTGGTTGAATATCCACCAGTAGATATAGCCGTGAACGCATGATTTACCGCATCATACAAATTCATCGGACCAGCCCATAAAAGGCCGACTAAAAAAAGTGTCAGAAAAACATACACCCCCCACAGGCGTTTAGCGACTTGCGTAATACGAGGACGAAAACGTTCATGGGTTATACCGGGCGTTTCGGCATCAAACATCTGCGAGGCACCACCTCCGAAAATAGGCATCAAAGCCACGGTGAATACGACCATACCGATACCTCCCTGCCACTGTGTAAGACTCCGCCAGAATAAGATACCTTTAGGCAACGCCTCTATATTCGTTAAAATAGTAGAGCCGGTAGTCGTAAATCCAGACATGGTCTCGAAAAAGGCATCGGTCACATTATCTATATATCCTCCAATATAGAATGGTAACATTCCAAATAAAGAGAATAAAATCCAAGTCAATGTCACGATCAACATTCCTTCCCGCCGACCGGCCGAGTGTTCATTCGCCTTAAAGCCCATAGAGTAGAACAAAAAACCGGTCCCGAATAAGATTCCGCTTGAAATAAGAAGCGGATATACATCACTCCCCCGATAAAGGAAGGCTACGACGGTAGCGGCCAGCATAAAAAAAGTCTCAAGGATGAACATCACCCCTAGCATCTTCACTATAAAACGTACGTTCAACATAACTATCAACTAGTTAAAGTAGTCCTCCAGCTTACGCATAGCCGTATCCAAGCAGAATACGACAACATGATCGTATGCCTGTATCTGAGTATCACCCTTGATCATCATAGGTTCACCGTCACGAATCAACCCACCGAGAGTCATATCTTTCGGCAGACGGAGATCCTTGACTTGTTTCTTGGTAATCTTTGAATCCGGGCGAGCCACCAACTCCGCCACATCCGCATTCGCAAAGGTCAAACATTTCACGTTAGAGACATCCGCATCCAAAAGAAATTGATAGATATGGCTGGCCGCTATCAGCTTTTTGTTGATAACCGAACCGATGTCCATACTTTCCGCCAATTGGATATAATCGATATTCTCAATCTTAGCGATTGTCTTAAACACACCTAAACGCTTAGCGGCCAGACATGCCAATATATTCGTGCTGGAATTTTCCGTCAAAGCTATAAAAGTCTGCGCATCCTTGATGCCTTCTTGCATCAACAAATCAGTATCACGGCCGTCTCCGTTTATAATCAAGACATTACTAGGCACTACCTCAGCGATTCGATGACTTTTCTCTTTATTAGCCTCAATTACTTTTACCCGGATGTTATTAGGTAAATATTGGCAAGCACGGATAGCGATACGGCTTCCTCCCATAATAATAACCTTCTTTACTTCCGGATCTTTCTTCCCGGCCAGTAAGCGCACATCCTCTATATGAGATCGGGTCGTCGTAAAGAACACGATGTCACCAGACTCTATCCGGTCCGTACCACGGGGGATTATCGTCTCGTTCTTTCGCTTAATAGCGACGATATGATATAGCTTCTGCTCATTTAGCAATTCGGCCAATACCCGGTTCACCAAACGGGAATTATCCCGAACTTTAACACCTATCAGAATTAAGGCTCCACCAAACAGCTCCCAATATTGGCGTGTCCACGGACGGCGTACAGCTGTCACGATCTCCTTAGCCGCCAACATCTCAGGGTAAATCATCGAGTTGATTCCCAGTTTCTCGAACAGCTCTTTATTTTTAGGCAATAAATATTCGTAATTATTGATTCGGGCCAACGTACGATGCGCTCCTAGATTATGAGCCAACATACAAGCCGTCACATTGGTAGTCTCCTCGGGAGTAACACTTACGAACAAGTCCGCTTTCTTGATCCCCGCTTCCTCCAAATCTCTAAGCGAGGTCGGATTCCCGACCATAGGGAGAATCTCCATGCTAGATTTTGAGAAATTCAGCCGTTCCTCATTCGGATCCATCAAAATGATGTCCTGATTCTCTTGAGATAACATTTTCGCTAAATGTGTACCTACTTCTCCCGCACCGGCTATGACAATTTTCATATTTTATTAATTGACAATAATCAATTCTCCTTTTTCAACTGTTTCGCAATGCTCTCGGCATCCATACCACATAATTGATACAGTTCCGGTATAGAACCATGCTCGATAAACGCATCCGGCACTCCGATACGCTTTACATGAGGCGTATAACCATTGTCTGCCATAAACTCAAGGACAGCGCTACCAAAACCACCTTTTATCACTCCATTCTCTACCGTAATAATACGGTTATATTTCCGCCCGATCTCATGCAACAGCTCCTCATCCAACGGTTTCAAGTAGATCATATCGTAATGGGCTATCGATACCCCCTCTTCTTTCACCATCTCGATGGCTTTGATCACCTCGTTTCCGATCGGTCCGATAGAAAGTACGGCGATATCATCCCCGTCACGCAACTTTTTCCCTTTTCCTATAGGCAATACTTGCATCTCGTTACGCCAATCTTTCATCTCCCCCTTACCTCTAGGGTAACGGATTACGAACGGGCCATTAAAAGCAGCATAGCCTGTATACATCAAATTCCGTAAATCCAACTCATTCAATGGGGAAGCGATTACCAAATTCGGTATCGGACGAAGATATGCTAAATCAAACACGCCATGATGTGTAGCTCCATCCTCTCCCACTAATCCCGCACGATCCAGACAGATCACCATATGTAGTTTTTGCAAAGCTACATCATGGATAACCATATCATACGCACGCTGCATAAACGAAGAATACACGTTGCAGAAAGGTATCATTCCCTCCTTAGCTAATCCGGCAGAGAAAGTTACGGAATGTCCTTCCGCAATTCCCACATCAAACGCACGATCCGGGAAGGCTTTCATCATATAAGTCATCGAGCAACCGGAAGGCATAGCCGGAGTTACGCCTACAATACGCTCATCTTTCTCCGCAAGCTCTACCAATGTATGACCGAACACGTCTTGATATAATTGAGGTTCATCTAATTTACGAACGATAATACGCTGGCCGGTTTCCTTATTGAACTTTCCGGGAGCATGCCATTCCGTAGCGGACTCTTCCGCAGGTTTAAAGCCTTTTCCTTTTTTCGTTTTGATATGCAACAGCTTAGGGCCTTGCATATCTTTTATATCATTCAATACCTTCACCAGATAATTTACATCATGCCCATCCACCGGACCGAAGTAACGGATGCTGAAGCCTTCAAATAAATTATGTTGCTGAGTAAGCAATGCTTTAAGGCTATTGTTAAAACGTAAGATGTTTTCCCTGCGATCGTTATTGATGAGCTTGATCTTCTTTAAGCCTCGATACACATCGTATCTCATTTTATTATAGGCTTGACTCGTCGTTATATCCACTAAATACTGGCTAAGACCACCTACGCTATGATCTATCGCCATATCGTTATCATTCAGGATAATCAACAAATTATTAGGGTTGGCAGACGCATTATTCAACCCCTCGAAGGCGAGTCCTCCGGTCATAGCGCCATCCCCGATCACGGCGATCACATGGCGATCCAGTTCCTTCTTCAAGGCCGAGGCTACCGACATACCCATCGCCGCAGAGATTGAATTTGAGGCGTGTCCGGCGATAAAAGCGTCATACTCACTTTCCGCAGGATTAGGGAAGCCGCTAATTCCTTTAAACTTACGGAGCGTATGGAAAATATCTTTCCTTCCTGTAAGTATTTTATGTCCGTAAGCTTGATGCCCGACATCCCAGACAATACGGTCATAGGGGGTATTGAATACATAATGAAGGGCGACTGTCAGCTCTACCGTACCAAGGCTTGCACCTAGGTGACCGGGATTCTCAGACAAAACATCGATAATATATTGACGCAAATCGGCACATACCTGCTCCAACTTATCCTGTGACAAATGTCTCAAGTCTTCCGGAAAATGAATGCTATCCAATAGGTGTTCAACTTTGCTTTCAGCCATGTCTGCTAATTTTTCTGGCAAAAATACAGAATAAACGGCATATATAATAGTATTGTCCTGTCATTTCTTAGACAAGGGGGAAATCCATATTGATTTTAACAGCTAAATCCTATAAAATTTCATAGTTATGTTTTTTTCAAAACATAGTTATGAGTTGTGAATTTCATAACTATGAATTTTTCAAGTTATAATATAGTCATGAAATAACACCATTTGGAAATAAAAATAGCCCAACCACACCAAATTTGATCTCTTAAAAAGCACAATAAGTCTAATATTTCCAAACTATTACCTATACACCTAATAATCAACATACAATAAAATCGTATCTATCCAAACTCCGATTAGTATCCATAGTATTTTGAATTTCTATTAATACTAATCGCTATTTCTATGGATAGTAAAGCAGGCTACAATGAAGCCTATTTTCAAGAAATATACAATAAACAGAATGGCTCCCGGCTGATTAATGATACGTTTAGTGGTAAAACATGTACATAGATACGTTTTCAAGTAAAGACTCGTATATGGTACAGTTGTCCAAATAAAAAAGAGCTGTGCTTCCTATTTTACCGAGAAGCTTAACAGCTCTTTCTTCTTACAAAACCTCTTAATTTTTTATTCCAAGGTAAAGCTACCGGTCAAGTGTCCCAATCGATGTAACAACACAACCTGATACTGGCCATTTGCTTCTCCCGCTAAAGAGAAAGAATAAGTTCCACCTGCCTCTGAAGAAACAACATCTTCATAGACTTTCACTCCTTTATCATTCATGACACATACGGTCAAGTTTGATAAATCATCTTCAAAGCTCAAGGAAAGGATGTCTCCTTCGATTGATGCTACTGGAGGACGATTTGTATCAACGGAACGATAATACTCATCATCCCAACGACCTTCTGTAGGGATAGTGTCACCGAATAAAGGATGAATCAAACACAATGCAAATAATAATGCAATTAAAGTAAGTCTCTTAATTTTCATAATCTGATGTTTATAAATTGTGAAGCAAACATATGATTCATTTTTCACAAATCTGCATTACTTTATTGCACAAATTATGCACATCCTTAAAAATCTCGAATAAATTTATCAAATTTCTCAGAAGAACCTTTATCCGTTGTATATATTTTTTCATAAAGCCGCTTACGTATCATTGACACATTAGTAGGTGTCGTTACTATTAACATTGCAATAGTAGCAGGAGGAACATTTGACTTCACTAAACAACTAACTTTTAGCTCTATAGGGGTTAATTTTGAAACAAGCCCCATCAATCTATGAGTAAAATTATTATAGGTCTTATCTAGAGCATCAAATAATTCAGCCCAATCACAATCTCTAGGTCTCCACTCTTCTTTTATATGGAAACGATAATAAATATCAGAAACCACAAAACGCTCCACTAAAAGTTTATTTTCTGTTTTAGCAAACAATAAATTCTGATTTTCAATTTCTAGCCGTTGCTTCCTCAAAGTAATGAGTTCTTTCTCTTTCTCATCATAAGCAATAGAAGATACATGCAATCTCTTTTCTAAATCGGCGATGAGTCCTTCATTCTTTTCTATAAGAATTTTATCTTCATGTTGTTTTCTCAACAATTCTGCTAACTTCTCACGTTGTTCTAATATACTCATTTTCTTCCTCTTAAACTTAGTATAAACAAAAATGGCAAACAATCCAAAAACAATAGCAAGTATTATTGCAACTATGCTTACTATTAGGAAATTAATTTTAGCTCTATTAAATGCTATCGTAGTTTGAAAAAGTTTTGACTCTGTTTGATGATAATTGAATAAGTCTTGCTCTCTTCTAAATGATTCTGTTTGTCTTATTAGCATTAAAGAATCACGTAATTCTTCATATTTGGATTGTCTTAGCACATACTCTTCCCATCGCTTACAACCTTTAGACAATTGAGATAAATGATAATAAGCACCAGCTCTAGTAGACAGCCTTGTACTAACTAAACCTTTTTTCAAATAACAATCCGCTGAATCTAAATGAGACGTTTTCAAATACAATTCTCCTAGCGTTAAATAAATTGGATATAATTGTTCTTGACTCGCAGGATAGCTCAAGGCCATTTGGATATTATCAAAAGCTTTCGAATATAAACCTAAATCTAAATAGACTCCACCTAACTCATTATATATAGAACGTTTTGTAACTTCGTTCCCAAAGCTTAGTGCTTTTTCGTAATAAAAAACTGCACTATCCTTTTTATGTATTACAGAAAAGACTCTTCCTAATCCTCTCAAAACAAAAGACTGCCCTACTGTATCACGTAGAGTTTCAAAATATTTTAAAGCCTTTTTTTGAAAAACTAAAGATTTCTCGTAAACCTGTTGATCAGTATATAGCATACTAATACTATTGCACAAGCGCCCTAATAGAGCATAATCATCTATCTTATCTTCCTCTCGTAACGCTTTCAAATAATAATCTTGCGCATGAAGTGCATCACCTAGATCTTGGTTTATTCTCCCTCGATAATACCAAGCTTTTGCTTTTCTTTCCCAATCTTCGGTTTTATCAAAGTATTCGACTGCTATTGTAATCAATGAATCTGAAGTAGGCTTGACATAAGTCTTATTTTCAGCTTCTGTCAAAAGTAGGTAGTACATAGCACGGTCCTTTTCTGAAAGATCATTTACATCTTGTATTGTTGATAGCAATGTTAAAACGCTATCGGGATGTTGGGACATTATCTTTTCCGCTTGTTCATATAGACCTGAGTGATGGCTACATGACATTAGTCCAGTAATAAAGAACAGAAAAAAGACGTATAGATTGTTTTTCATACTCTGTAACATTTTTATTTTCCACAAATGTAAGTAAAATCTCTAATCCTAAAAGTCTTGATTTTTACTGAATTAGACACATACAAGGATTTACGGGTATTTGTATTCCCCCATCTGTTTTGAAAATCAAAACGGATCAAACACCCCGCAAATAAGAAGTAAGTTTAAACTCTTTTACCTTTTAAATACACACAGAAGCACTAGAATACGCAGGATTACTCTAGTATTAGGGCAACAAAGACAACGCAAGAGAATGAACCTTGCCATTGCTGGCAACTACCTGTTCACCCGAAGCCCAGTTCTCTCCTCCATTGAAATCCGATATTTTTCCTCCGGCCTGCAATAAAATCAAGGCACCAGCAGCTACGTCCCAAGGGCCTAAAAAGGCCTCTATACGGGCATCAAAACGTCCTGCTGCCACATAACACAGTTCAGCGGCGGCAGATCCCATCAAACGGGTACCTCCCGCAAAACCATACAACCTATCAACCAAATGAGCGGCTACCGGACGATAAGCATCAGAGTTATAAGGGAAACCCAACGCAATGAAAGCGTTATCCAGTACTGAGACATCCGATACATGTATCTCATTCCCATCCAAGTAAGCCTTACCACCTTTCACTGCATAAAAACACTCGTCCCTACACACCTCATAGACTACTCCTAACAATAACTCCTTCCGATTTCTTAAAGCGATACTCACGCAATAAGGCGCGATATCATGAATATAGTTTGAAGTGCCGTCCAATGGATCAATTACCCAACAATATTCCTCATCGGTCAAACTTCCAGAGCCTTCCTCCGCGATAAAACCAGCCTCGGGTAGCAAAGTAGACAAAGCCTCTATGATCTGTCGTTCCGATTCTTTATCCACATAAGATACATAGTTATGAGCACTTTTTTCCTCCACTAAGTTCCGGTCAAACTTTCGGCGTTCTTCTTTTAAGAATGTCGCAGAAGCACGAGCTATTTCTCGAACCTCCTTACACAAATAGGCTAAATCTAATTCCATACCGTTCATTTTATTTTGGCAAATGTAATGATTTCCATTTATAGTAATCTCATTTTAGCGACAAATGAGACCACATAGAAACGTAAAAATAATACCTATTACGAATTTACCCTAAAACTCTGCCTTTAAGAAATATTATATTATCTTTGTGTTATGTTCAGCTAAAAAGATTGAGCTATGAAAACAATACATTATCTTTCAATCATCATCTTATCATTCAGCAGTCAAATACTTTTGGCACAGAATGATACTTTAGTCGGTGTATTGCGTGACATCAGCGATAAAATAATCAAACGCTATCCGGTCACGCTAGGCAGTCAGAATCCGATCACCGTGAAAACGAACAAACATGGCGTATTCACCATCCCGGGGGCTAACCTGAATGATACCTTGTTCGTCACTATTAAGAAAACAAGAAATGTAGTCAAAGTCCCGGTCAACGGATACAATTATATAACCATTACTTTAGAGAATAGCACATTCAACGCAAAGCGTAGTTTTGAACCGGATGAGGCCCTGAAAGAAATTATGGAAAGGGAACGAAACAAAATAGTAAGCTCAAGCGTTATGAATAAAGAAGAGATACAGAAAACCGGATGCCGGGATCTCTATTGCCTGCTACGAAGGATGAGTGGCATAACATTCGCCGATGGTTCCGTACGTATCCGTGCGAGCGTTTCCCTAAACAGTCCTAGTGACCCGCTAGTAGTGGTAGACGGTATACCGATGGACCTATCTGTTCTAAACACGATGCCCGTGGAAGATGTCTCGGAATTAAGAGTATTGAAAGACGCCGGTGAATACGGGGTAAGAGGCGCAAACGGAGCGATCGTCATAAAAACAGGCAAATAAACAAATAAGAAAAAGAGAAACGTATCAACATGAGAGTATGGATTAAACGGATAGGAGTGATATGCCTAATACCGATCGCATTGGTATTGTTACTCTCTATATTACTATATATACCTCCTTTCCAAAACTTTGCGGTACGGAAAGCGACCGAATATGCGGGAAAAGCGACTGGTATGCAAATCGGGATCGAGCAGATTAGGCTATCTTTCCCGTTAGACCTTACGGTTAAGGGTGTCGAGGTCGTAAATCCTCCCGCCGATACCTTGTTGAGTTTACAGAGCTTGACGGTACGGGTTCGTGCCCTTCCTCTTTTGCGGAAGCAAGTATTGGTAGAGGCGATCGACCTCCGGAACGTAAAGGTTAACACCGGGACTATGATTGAAGGTATGGAAATCAAAGGATTCTTGGGAAAGCTTTACCTGCACGCCGATCGTATAGACCTGTCCGAGGAGAAAGCTACATTTAATACCGTAGATTTATCCGATACCGCCATTACCCTTCTATTAAATGATTCAACCTCGAAAGAAGACACGACTTCCACACCTCTGAACTGGGTACTCAAGCTGGATAAAATCAGTTTGGACCGGGTAGCCTTCGCCCTACAAATGCCCTCAGATTCCTTACGCCTTACGGCTTTCGTAAATAAAGCCGGGCTAAATAACGGCCTCGTAGATCTTGGAGCGGAACAATATAAGGCGAGAAACTTTGACATAACGAATTCTACATTCGCTTATGACGGGAATTACGCGGCACCCGAGCAAGGACTCGATTTCTCCCATATCAGTTTAACGAACCTGAACACTTCTATCGATTCCATCTTATATCAAGGAAAAGAAATAAACGCCCACATCAAGGAATTCTTCGTGGAAGAACGTTCCGGCCTCAAGGTTTCGGCATTGGCAGGAAATGTCCGGAGTGACCATGAACAGATAGACGTACCGGACCTACTTCTCCAGACACCAAATTCCGAAGTGAGATTGACAGCGACTATCCCTTGGAGTTCCCTCGAGGATCATCCGCAAGGTAGCATGAAAGCCCTGTTAAACGCCTCGTTAGGGAAAGAGGATTTATTGATAGCGGCAGGTTCTCTTCCGGAGGATTTCAAGAAAGCCTACCCGGACAAGCCTCTCGCTATTACGGCTGGCGTAGAAGGCAACCTCTCCAGTATACATATCACACAAGGCGATATCATGCTGCCGGGAGCGTTTCAGATGAACGTCACGGGTAGCATGGAGTCCGTGACGGATAGCATCCGGCGAACCGGTGAGATTCAGTTAAACGCTCGATCCGGTAATCTGGACTTTTTGCTGGCGATGCTTCCCGCCTCCCAACGGGATCAATTTGCCATTCCGGCAGGAATTCAGTTGAAGGGGGAAGCTACAGTCGCAAATCAAGAATACCGCACCGAGCTTGTTCTTACCCAAGATAAAGGTAAAGTAGGTCTGACCGCCCGCTATAATCCGGTAAAACTGGCTTATGAGGCTAATTTACGGATAGACAGTCTGGAACCTACTCATTTCATGCCCAAAGACTCTCTATTTTGGCTGACCGCCTCTGTTAAAGCAGAAGGCCGGGGCACAGATCCTTTCTCTGAACGTACATGGGCCAAACTGGACGGTAAGATATCGGATATACGCTACGGCGCCTCATCGGTATCAGACGTATCCATCGATGGCTCTCTGGAAAAGAACTTACTGAAAGTGGACTTGCTTAGCAAATACCCGTTGGCGAAAATGGATGTCTCCTTAAACGCGACCCTCCACAAGCACGAGGTGAAAGCGATGTTGATAGCGGATGTAGAGAACATGGATTTACAGGGTATGCACTTAATGGCAAATCCCTTCGCCACCTCTTTCCAGCTCTTCGCCGAGGCAGAAAGTAATCTGGATGAAGATAACACGATCGACGTTACGTTAGGAAACTGGGAGGTCGTCACCCCGAAACAAAGTTTCAAGCCGAAAACGCTGACCTTGCATGCCCGGACGGATATCGATACCACCCGTGTGTCTTTCCACGCCGGGGATTTAGGGATCATCCTCACGGGTAATGATTGCATACACCACATCACGGATAAGTTGACTAAGGTATCGAACGATATCACCCTCCAATTGGAACGGGACTCGACAGTCAATCTGGAGATCCTTCGCCCGCTCCTCCCCGATATGTACCTCGAGGTACGGGCAGGACAGGACAATCCGATCTACAACTATCTCCAAACCTATTACGTAGATTTCAAGAGCATCGCCATGAACGCCTATACCTCACCGGAAACGGGTATACGCATGGATGCCTCCATTTACGATCTGGCACGGGATACGATGCAGATCGATACCATCCGGGCGGAGATGCACCAAGATTCGCTCGGATTACTCTATAGCGCCCAAGTGATCAAGAATAAATACAGGCAGCAACAACCTTTCAGCGCTGGGCTGGACGGGCAAATACGTTATGGCTTCGGCGACGCCCGCCTTTATTTCAAGGACGGGAAAGGCGAGACCGGCTTGTTGCTCGGAATCCGGGCCGATAAGATACAGAACGGGGTCAAGTTCCATCTCTTCCCTGATGACCCGATCATAGCGTTCCGCCCTTTCAAGCTGAACCCGGATAATTACGTCGTGGTACGCAGCATGAAGGATATCGAGGCGAACCTACGACTCAGCGGAGATAATAACGCCGCCCTCTGGATACACTCCCAAGCGGAAAGTGACGAGATGGAGGAAGTCCACGCCGAGTTGAACCAGATCGACCTTGGGGTTATCTCCAACGCGTTCAGTTATATCCCGCCGATGAAAGGTATATTGAACGCCGATTTCCAGTACGCTCCTTCCGACTCGGCCTTCATGGTCGTGGCGGATATGAACATTGATGATCTGTATTATGAGAACGAGCGGGTCGGCGAACTCATGTTCAACGCAGTCTATCTACCTTTAGAGCAGGGGAACCATCAAGTGGATATGCACCTTTTCCGGGACCGGAAAGAGGTGAGTGTCATTACCGCCTTATACCAGATGGGCGAGACCGACCATATCAGCGGTAATATCGAGTTCATGCACTTCCCCTTGGATATCGCCAACCCGTTCATCCCGGATGATATGGCGAAAATGGGCGGAGACCTCGATGGTACGCTCGCTATCAGCGGACAAAGCGATAAACCCATGGCCGAGGGATATCTGATTCTCGATACCGCCTCCGTTTATGTAGGCGCCGCAGGTTCTACCTTCCGTTTCGACGATAAGAAGATAGAGATAAAGAACAACCGGATCTTGTTCAACCAATATGGTATTTACGCATACAACAAGAATCCGTTTATCATCAACGGAGAAGTGGATTTCAACGATTTATCCCGCATGACCGCCAATCTTAAACTAACGGCGAATAACTTGCAACTGCTGAACGTTAAGAAAAACGAGGAAAGCCTTGTCTACGGAAAGCTGTTCGTCAACTTGAATTCTACCGTACGCGGGCCGTTGGATGCCTTGACCATGCGAGGGGACTTGCAGTTATTGGGCGGGACGAATATCACCTACGTGCTGAAAGACTCCCCGTTGACCGTGCAAGACCGTATGTCGGACATGGTAACCTTCACCTCTTTCACGGATACTTTACGTCGGCGCATGCCTCGCAAGCCCCCGTTGCCGATGGGAGGCATGGACATGTTGATGACGATCCACATCGATCCCGCCGTACAAGCGAACGTGGATTTAAGTCCCGACCAGTCCAACCATATCAATTTGGAAGGTGGCGGTGACCTTTCCTTCCAGTATACCCCGCAAGGCGATATGTTCTTGAACGGACGCTACACGCTGACGGGCGGAACCATCAAGTACTCCATCCCGGTCATCCCGCTGAAGGAGTTCAACGTACAGGAGGGTAGCTACGTGCAATGGACGGGCAACCCCATGGACCCGACCTTGAACCTTACGGCTACCGAGCGAGTCCGTACGTCCGTCACCCTAACCGGGCAATCATCGCCCCGCTTGGTAAATTTCGACGTAGGCATCGAACTGACCCAACAACTGGAGAACCTAGGGTTGCAATTTACCCTCACCGCCCCGGAAGACATGGCGATGCAGGAGGAACTGACCTCGAAAGGCCCGGAGGAACGGGCGAAGCTGGCTGTCAGCATGCTCGTGACCGGTATGTACCTCGGCGGCGGTGGCGGCAGCGGCAAGGTGAACATGAATATGGGAGACGCCTTGACCAGCTTCTTGCAAAGCGAGATCAACAACATCGCCGGAAGCGCCTTGAAGTCCGTGGATATCAGCTTCGGCATGGAGACGTACGACGATAATGGCGACGCCGGAGGTGGTACCCGTACCGACTACTCCTTCCGCTTCGCCAAGCGATTCTATAATGACCGTATCCGTGTGGTTCTAGGCGGCCGTATCTCTACCGGCGAGAACATTAACAATGGACAGGCGCAGCCGTTCATCGATAACGTATCCGTAGAATATCGGTTAGACAGCAGTGGCTCCCGTTACGTCAAACTTTTCCACGATAAGAACTACGAGAGCCTGCTGGAAGGCGAGATCACGGAGACCGGAGCCGGTATCGTGCTCCGCAAGAAAATGATGCATCTCAGGGAGCTATTCAACTTCAAGAAAACGAAAGTGAAACCAGTGAAAGAGGAAACAGAAAAGGAATGAATATGAAAAACGTTTTAATATATTTTAGGAAGGATGCCCTCCTAGAGCAGGGAAACATGCCTTCCCAGAGCAGGGAAACATGCCTTCCCAAAGCAGGGAAGGATACTTCCCCAGGGCGAGGGGGGGTGTCTACCCAAAGAGCGATCCTATCGTCGCTGGCGCTACTCGGGCTGCTGGCCTTCTTACTCACCTCTTGCTCCACCACGAAGAACCTTCCCGAGGGAGCGGTCCTATATACCGGTATCAAGAAAATAGAGGTGAAGAACGAGGATAAGACCAAACCCGGCGAAGCCGCCTTGGAAGAGGTCGAGGCCGCCCTAGCCTATCCCCCCAACAACGCCTTGCTGGGAAGCTCCTCGATCCGGGTGCCCTTCCCCTTCGGCCTGTGGGTCTACAACGCTTTCGTGAACAAGAAAGGGAAGGTCGGCAAGTGGATCTTCAACAAGCTGGCGTCGAAACCGGTGCTGATCACCACCGTGAACCCGGAAGTCCGTGTCAAGGTAGCCCGGAACCTATTGAACGAATACGGTTATTTCAATGGAGAGACCTCTTTCGAGGTCGTACCCGATCCCAAGAATCCCCGGAAGGCGAAGCTGGAATATAGCGTCACCATGAACGATCCGTATACGCTAGACAGCATCCAATACGTCCATATCCGTCACCGTGCCGACTCATTGATCGATGCCACGATCGGCGATCGTATCCTCCACAAAGGAGAGAATTTCAATGTCGTCCAGTTGCAAGCCGAGCGGGAACGCATCTCGTCCTTGCTCCGTAACAACGGCTATTACTATTTCCGTCCCGATTTCATCACCTATCAAGCGGATACCTTGTTGAACCCCGGGAAAGTGGCCTTACGGGTGGCCCCGAAGGAAAGCCTGCCCCCCTCGGCCCTCCGCCCTTGGAAGCTCGGGGATATATCCGTCTGGCTAAACGGTTACCAGAATGAGACTCCCACGGACTCGATCCGCTATAAGGACCTTACGATCCATTATGAGGGCAAGCTAAGGGTTCGCCCCTCGGTCATTTACAACCGTTTATATTTCAAGCCGGGGGAACTTTACAACCAGCGGGCGCAGGAACGGACGCAAACCGCCCTGTCCCGCTTGGGTATCTTCCGTTATGCCGAGTTGCAATATGCCCCCCGCGATACCATGCGCCGCCAAGATACGCTGGATCTGCGGATCAATACGGTCTACGATCTTCCGCTGGACGGCGAGCTGGAGTTGAACGTCACCGCCAAGAGCAACGACCAAGTGGGTCCGGGCGCCATTTTCAGCGTGACCAAACGGAATGTCTTCGGAGGGGGCGAGACCTTCGGCGTGAAACTCCGCGGCTCTTACGAATGGCAGACCGGCAACAAGCTGGATGGCAGCAACTCCAAGATCAACAGTTATGAGTTAGGCTTGACTACCACGCTGACTTTCCCACGGGTATTGTTCCCTACATTCAGCAAACGGGACATGAATTTCCCGGCCAGCACCACCTTCCGCCTCTATGCGGACCAGATGAACCGGGCCCGTTTCTTCAAGTTGCTGGCATTCGGTGGTGACGCCTCGTATGAGTTCCAGCCTACCGCCACGTCTCATCATTCCATCACCCCTTTCAAGCTGACGTTCAACTTGCTCCAGCATACCACGCATGAGTTCGACAGCATTACCAACGTGAACAAGGCCCTAAAGAAGAGTTTGCAAAATCAATTCATCCCGGCCATGAACTATACCTATACCTATGATGATTCCCCGATTACCAGTCGCCGGAACCATCTTTGGTGGCAGGCATCCGTTACCCAAGCGGGCCTTGTCTTGGATGGGATTTATGCGTTAGCCGGGAAGAAGTTCAATCAAGAGGATAAGGAACTGCTCGGCAACCCCTTCGCCCAATTCATCAAGGGAACCGCCGAGATACGTTATAATTACGCCCTCGGGCATAAGCAATATCTCGTAGGCCGATTAATGGCCGGCGCTATTTATAGTTACGGCAACGCCCGTACCTCCCCTTATAACGAGCAATTCTACATCGGCGGAGCGAATAGCATCCGTGCCTTTACGATCCGCAGCATCGGTCCCGGACGCTACTACCAGAACAGCGACAACAATAAATACGCTTACATCGACCGTACGGGTGATCTTAAATTCGAGGCCAATCTCGAATACCGCTTCCCGATCCTTGGCGACCTCCACGGGGCTACCTTCCTCGACAGCGGCAACATCTGGTTGATCCGAAACGATCCGGATCGTCCCGGCGGACAACTGAAATGGGGTAGCTTCCTCAAGGATCTAGCCTTGGGAACCGGCTTCGGCCTGCGTTACGACCTCACCTTTATCGTCATCCGTTTCGACGTGGGTATCGGCCTGCACCTCCCTTACGATACCGGAAAGAAAGGCTATTACAATATCCCGAAATTCAAGGACGGCATGGGTTACCATTTCGCTATCGGATACCCCTTCTAGCTGTTCCATTCCTAGGATTCTGTGGTCTTATCCAAGGTATTTCATTTTCAATAGGTCAACCCTAATTGGAAATGAGATACTTTTGCGCTCTCATTTTAATAACAAACAGATTAATTAACGAACAGAATCATGAAGAAGATTTTTTACTTAATGTTGGTAGCCCTTACTATGGGTATGTTCACCGCTTGCGATGACAATGATGAGAATACCCCTCAAATCAACAACCCGGAACCCAAGGAACAATGGGGCAAGACGCTCCGGGGCGACAATCAAACCCTACTGGCCTTTCCTGATATCTATGCCGATTATTGGGAATACACCTATTCTTACAAAGATAATCCAAACATCGGCCTCCGTCTGACCGGAAAGTACCCGAAGTCACGCTTCTTTAACTTCACGGTTTATAACGACGAGACCCAGATAGACGTATCCAGCATCGAGGACGTAAATATCCAACCCGACGACAGCTCTATCAACCCCTACGTAAAGGAGACAGACGATTACGCATCAAATGGCTATACGATCTATATCATTCCAGCTAACACACCGGCTAGCGCACGTGCTTCGATGAAGAACATATGCGAGTTTCCGGAAGATGTCAATATGGTCTCCATTTTCATGCGTCTTTACTTGGCGAAACAATATAGCGGCGATGAGTATGGCGGCGTGGACATGCCTGCTATCCAAGCTTTCAATGTGACTACAGGTGAGGAAGTGGATTTCCCGAAGCGTGAGGTCTGCAACATCCACGAATCGTTGAACTTGCCGCCGATGGATTTCTCCACCGACCTGCCGCAACTCCCGTTCATGCGTGCCCCGCTGAGCCTAATGTACCCGAACAGCCCGGCAGAATACCTATTCGCCCGCATCAAACTGAACGAAGGGGAGGTAGCTACTTTCCGTTTCATCCCTCCTACGGCTCCTAAAAGCGTAAGCGAATACGCCACCGCCGATGTACGATACTGGTCCATATGCCTTGGGTCAGCCGAGACCTACTCGTATGCCTCTATTTACGACAAAGAAATGCCTAAAGTGGACAAGGAAGGTTTCGTAACCTTTATCATAGCAGACGCCAACTCCGCCAAACTACCCGATCTCCAAGCGAAAGCAGAAGCCAACGACGGTACATATATCCTGACTTGGAACCGTAAGGAGCAAGGAGATGGAATCCTTGCCTTATACCGCAACATGGTGATCAACGAGAATTATCCACATTCCATGCGCAAGCTGATGGAGTCCGTTCCTCTAGCGGCCGCCGGCGGCGATATGAGCGGTTTCAATCCGATGAAGATGATCGCCATGCTCGCTATGGGCAACTGGGGCCCTCAAGGCTATAAATTCAGCGAAGATGATTTCTTGAGCGATAGCTTCAATTACGCCAATATCCGAAAAATGAAATAAACCGATAGACATATCGTATTTTCAAGTCCCCTCGTATCCGGTCTGAACCGGGACAAGGGGACTTCATTTTCACACTCTTATCATAAACCATGGAATTTAGATTCCTTATAGACGGGCGGTAATATAATCAATGATCTGCAGACAAAGGCTCGTAGTCTGCTCGTTCACATCCAATTCCGGATTCAGCTCTACCAGATCCATCGATTTAATCAAGTTTGTCGATAGCATATGATCCACGAAGTTATTAAACTCATCCGGCATCAGTCCCTCACACACACGGGTTCCCGTGCCCGGGGCGAAACGGGGGTCTATGCTATCCACGTCTATGCTGAAATGCACGTTGCGGATCTTCCGTTCCTTCAATTTCCGCTTGATGTCCTCCGCAACGAAGCCGATACCTTTCAGATGGATCGTCTCCATCGTATAGACACTCAGCTTCTCCCGCTCGATCAAATCCCACTCGCCTTCATCCAGACTGCGGGTCCCGACCAAGAATACGTTCTGCGGGTTCACCTTGTTCCCGGGTGCGTAGACATTCACCAGCTCCTCGCTTCCCATCCCCATCAATGCGCTAAGAGGCATCCCGTGGATATTACCACTGGGTGACGTCTCGCTGGTATTGATATCCCCATGAGCGTCCAGCCAGATAATGCCGAAATCATCATAACATTTGCCCACGCCCGAGGCACTTCCCAAGCCCAGCGAATGATCCCCACCGATTACCAAGGGGAAAGCGCCGCCTCTCAAGGTATCATAAACCAACTCCGCCAAGTTGTTATTCACCTCTACGATGGCATCCAAGTATTTCATGCTGTTTCCCCGGGCGAATTTATCTGCCTCGCTAACCGGAGGCACATATAAGTTACCCAGATCGAAAGCACGATGCCCGTTTCCCCGTATCAACTTCATCAATCCCCGTTCCCGGAGGTGATTCGGGGCACGCTCTACGCCCTCCCGATCACATCCCAAGTTCAAGGGAACGCCTATTACATTTATTTTCATACCTTAGAATTTAGCAAATGTATCTCGTATGATACCAATAGCTTCCATCATTTGCTCCTCAGTAATCACCAAAGGAGGCGTGAAGCGGATGATATGATCGTGGGTAGGCTTAGCTATCAAGCCATTTTCCTTCAACGCCAGACAGATATCCCAAGCCGTCTTCCCATCCTTGGGTTCCGTCACGACAGCGTTCAGCAAGCCTTTACCCCGTACTTTCTTAATCATCGGATTATCGATCTTCTCGATCTCGCTACGGAACAATTCACCCATCTTGAAAGCGTTCTCCGAGAGACACTCGTCGCGTACCACCTCCAAGGCGGCGATAGCTACCTTCGCCGCCAATGGATTGCCCCCGTAGGTAGAACCGTGCTCTCCCGGAGCGATCGTTAGCATGATCTCATCATCCGCCAATACCGCCGAGACCGGACTGACCCCACCCGACAAGGCCTTTCCCAAGATCAAGATATCCGGGCGAATCCCCTCGTAATCGCAAGCCAATAGCTTACCGGTACGACCGATACCTGTCTGTATCTCATCCGCGATAAACAACACATTATGCTGATGGCAAAGATCATAGCAAGCCCGCAGATAACCATCGTCGGGCACCACGACCCCGGCCTCACCTTGGATCGGTTCCACCAAGAAGCCTACTACATCGGGATCTTTCAAGGCCTCGGCCAACGCATCTACATGATTATAGGGTATCTTTATAAACCCGGGCGTATAAGGACCGAAATCGGCGTAGGAACTAGGGTCGGTACTCATAGAGATAATCGTGATCGTACGTCCGTGGAAATTCTCGCTACAAACCACGATCTTCGCACGTTCCGGGGCAACCCCTTTCCGACGATATCCCCACCGACGGCAAAGCTTCAAGGCCGTCTCCACCGCCTCGGCCCCCGTATTCATCGGCAAGAGCTTGTCATATCCGAAGAACTTACAGGTAAATTCCATGTACTCACCCAGTATATCCGCATGAAAGGCACGGGATACGAGCGTAAGCTTCTCCGCCTGCTCCATCAGGGCCTTCACGATCTTAGGATGACAATGTCCTTGGCTCAAGGCAGAATAGCCGGACAAGAAATCAAAATAACGTTTTCCTTCCACGTCCCACACGAACACGCCTTCGCCTCTTCTGAGAACGACCGGCAGGGGATGATAGTTGTGGGCACCATACTTCTCCTCTCTGGTAATGTAATCTTCCGGTTTCATACTATAATTGAGTTTAAATGACTGTCATATTGTAAGCGTTTACATCGGGATAGCTCAAAGATAAGCATTTGCGGCTAACCAATTGATTACGGGTATGTATGTTAAGAAACATATCCACAAAAAAGAAGGGATGCCCTGCTCTCTTCAAGGAGAAACAAGGGCATCCCTCGCACATTAGACAAACAACGCTTAGTTCCGTATCCGTACCTTATAGGTCTGGTCGGCTATCCGGACAAGATAGACTCCCGCGGGAAGGGCGTATCTCGTCTCGCCGGGAACGACCGCGAACCGGGCACGACTGGCACCCGACAGGCCGACAACCCATGCCTCAGCCGGACGATCCGCACGGATATGGAGAGCGTTGGCAGAGGTCCAAACCGCCATGCCTCCCTCTACCGAGGCGTTCGATGTCGGGGTATCCGGCGTATCCGGGGTGTCCGGATTGTCGGGATAACCGGGATCCACTGGCCCAGATTTGGGCGTATAGCTTACCACGAACGGGCTGAAGCTGGCAACGGAGATCTCCATATAGTTCTCCTTCAATATCAAGTTGCCCTTAGCCTCGGAATACACGTCTACCTCGCCGTCCGAGCGGAGGTGGATAATCACGATATCATGTTGGGTTTTATTTACGCCTTCCGGATACGGGATACGTACCGTCACGATATCGGAGGGTTGCACAGGGGTTACGGCGGTCGTGGTCGTCTCATTGTCGCTGGAAATCTTGGTCGTCACCTTAACCAAGGTCACTTCCATCACGATCTTCGGGGCATCAGGAGCGATACCCGCATCTTGGGCGGCAGCTTCCGATTTCTCTTCAATCTCCGCCTTTTTCTCTGGGTCTTCTATATCTTCCTTCACCAAGCGGAGGCTGGAGAGTTCCGTATCCGATGGCAGGGATACGGCATCGGGGATGATCACGATCGGCTTATCATCCTCCGGAATATTCGTTTCCCCCTGCCCTTCCTTTTCCTTGGGAACGGCCGGCGTACCGATCGTAGCGATCTCTTCCGGGGTTACGGTAGATTCCGGCTCAAAGGTAGCGGTTATCGTCTTGCTGGAGCTGGTACCGATATTAACCGTCTCAGCTGTCAGCGAGGAACCATCCACGCTGTATTCTTTGAAATCGTAATTTGGCAAGGCTGTATATGCCAAGTTTAACTCGATATTCTGGGGTACGGCATCGCCGGATTTCACGACCATTTCCTTACCCTCTTTTTCATAGGAAACGGAGATCGTGCCGCCTGCCGACTGTTCGATCGTGACGTAACATACCGGCTGGGGAGCTACCTCAAATTCCACCTCATACGTGCGCTTGGTCTGTCCATCCTCGGCGGTAACGACCAAGGTGGCGGTCGATCCATTCGGTACGGTAGCCGTGAACGATCCTGTCGGTTGTACGGTAACTGACGATCCATTCACGAGCAATTTAGCCTTCGTATCGGCCAGCTGGCCGGATAAGGTAAGGGTAGCCGATGGCGAGGTCGTGCTTGGGAGCGTCACCGCATACTCTATCGTAGAGGCGAGGAAGCCGGGGATCGGGATCTCCGCCTCAGTTCCTACCTGATACGAGAGGGAACTCAAACGGGCTTCCGAGGACTTAGCCTTGGGGATCTCCTCAAATTCCACCTCAACCTGCACCTCGTCGTAGGACGGCATCAAGAAGTAGGTCGTGCCATCGGCCTTTTTCTGCAACAGGACAGTCTTGGCTTCACTTCCGTCCTTACTTCCGGAGACCTTCAAGGAGCCGAATACCATTTGGTAGCCCGTGGCGGGGGCGACGGCAACCGTCACCTCCGTGCCGGAAATAAGCTCGGCACCGGAGGTAAGCGGGGTACCGGTGACACTCAAGGCCAGCGTACCCTGCTCGGGATTGGTGACGATGTAGACAGGGTGCGGGATCTTCTCGTACCGCACCTCTACCGTGACCGCATAGTCCGGCACGGTGAAGGTGTAGATGTTATAGCTGCCGGAGAGCGGCGTAACCTCCACCGTAGTGGCGGGCACATCCGTACGGTAGACCTTCGGGCTGTCGGAAACCATCCGGTAGTCGGGGTCGGGTTCGACGGCAACCGTCACCTGCGTGCCGGGAATAAACTTGTCACCGGAGGCAAGGGGGATAGCGTCGGCAGCTAAGTCCAGCTTACCGTGCTCGGGGGCGGTGAAAGAGATGGCGTAGGGGATCTTCACGTACTGCACCTCTACCGTGATCCCCGCGATCTGGAAGCCATCGGGCATCGTGAAGGTGTAGGTGTTAGCGCTACCCTCAACCGGTTTTACCTCTACTTCATAGATGTTTGAATCCGTGACGCGGGCCTTCGGGTAGCCGGAAGCCATTTGGTAGCCGGCGGCGGGAACGGCGGTAATCGTCACCACCGTGCCGGGGGCGAGCTTGGCACCGGAGGTTAGCTCGTTACCGTTGGCTTTCAAGGCCAGCGTACCGTGCTCGGGGGCGGCGAAGGTGACGGGGCGCGGGATCTTCTCATACTGCGCCTCTACCGTGACCGGATAGCCGGGCATGGTGAAGGTGTAGGTGTTATCGGTGGCGGCGGGCGTAACCGTCACCGTAGTGCCGGACGCATCCGTGCGGTAGGCCTTCGGGTAGCCGGAAACCATTTGGTAGCCGGCGGCGGGGGAGACGGTGATCGTCACCTGCTTGCCGGGAATAAGCTCGGCACCGGTGGTTAGCTTGGTACCGGTGGTATCCAAGGCCAGCGTACCGTTCTCGGGGGTGGCGAAGGTGACGGCGTACGGGATCTTCTCGTACCGCGCCTCTACCGTGGCCGGGTAGTCGGGCATGATGAAGGTGTAGGTGTTATCGCTGCTGAAGAGCTTCACCGAAGTGGCGGGCGCATCCGTGCGGTAGGCCTTCGGGTAGCCGGAAGCCATTCGGTAGCCGGCGGCGGGGGCGGTCGTGAGCGTCACCTGCGTGCCGGCATGCAAGGTTGTCGGAGAAGCAGGGAGCGTCGTGCCGTTCGTCGAGAGCGAGAAGGAGGCAGAGTGCTCCGGAACCGTATAGTTCAGCGTGAAAGGAAGGGTGGGAAAGTCGGGACGGGCCTTCGTCTCGATCCCTTCCTGCGCCCGGGCGGTCATTGAGAAGACCGCCAGCAGGCATACGAGCCATAAACTAATATATCGTTTCATATCAAAGCGCTATTTTATAAGTGATGTTATTGATTCGAACCATGTAAATACCGGAAGGCAAGGCCAAGCGGGTATCGCCGGGGGCGATAGAGGCGGCGTAGACGACACGTCCGTCGGAGCGTACCACGGTAAGCGCGGCGGCTTCCCCGGAGTAGACGTGCAGCGCCCCGTCGGTGGCCCAGACACGGAGGGCGGCGGTAGCGGCGACGATCTCGTTGGCGGTCACCACGGAACCATCGGCGGCGCCCACGCTACGAAGCCGCGAGCGGGTGACGGCATTGGCGGTGATGTACGCCTCGAAAGGCTTCAGCGTATAGGCCGACTCGTGGAGGTCGAAGCGGGTACCCTCGGCGTTGAGCACGTAGATACCGCTGAGCGTGAGGTTGGCGAGGTTCGGGTTCGCTTGGAAGAGGAACACGCCGTTCGCGAGGGCATCGCCTAAAGTGACCGAAGTCGTGGCCGGTATCTCGATCGGCGAGCCGGCGGAAGCGGTGGCGGTGAAGGCTACCTTCGTATCGGTTGCCTCGGCGGCAAGCAGGTAGGGGCTATCGGCGGCAAGGTCGGCGGCTTTCGTGCCGGCGGCGGTCGTGCCGGGGAAGTCCTTCCAACCTTGGGAGGCGGCACCCGTACCGGTGTAGCCGGTGGCGGCGTAAAGGATTTGGTTTCCGGCATCCCCCACGGAGGCTTTCAAGGCGACCGGGCTACCGAAGGCCGTCCATTGGTTACCCAGCGAGCGGGTGGTAGCGAAGGTATCGGACACCTTCAGCGCCTTCGTCGTCACGACCTGCGCGCCTTCCTCCAGAGTCAGGTTGAGGACGGCGGCATTCTCGGCATCGACGGTAAGCACGCCGTTCGATTTGACGAGAACATCCTCATTCGCGCAGCCGGCCGTAGAGAAAGCCTTATCGCCGGAGATCTCGACCGTTTTCAAGTCGCCCACGCCCGTAAAGACCGCTACCGCGCCATCGGCTGCGGGAGCGGGGAAGCGCGTGATCGCCGTTTCTCCGCTATCAAGGCCTTTCTGCCGGGTACGGGCATCAGCGCTCGCTACCGCCCAGAGTTGGTAGGTCTTGCCGGCCGTAACGATCGCGGCTAAGGTCTTGTCGTAGCGCATTGCATCGATGGACTGGGATGAGCCGTCAAGCGGCGCAAAGGCTATTTTAGCGCCAGACTGTCCCGCCTCAGCCGCGAACCGACATTCCATCCAAGCGTTGGTAAGGGTGCCGGTATTATGGATAGCGGTATGGGCGCAATGGAAAATGGCAGGGGTCTTGCCCGGATCAAGCACGCTGAAGGTGCCGGAGTTATCGAGGCAGTAATCCGTCTCGGACGAGCCGGTGTTTTCGATACGGAAGTCGCCCGACAGCCTCAAGGTACCTTTATTGATCAAGGTAGAGGCACCGGATGCGCTGAGCTTCGGATCGGCATCCGACGCAATTGTCAGATCGCAACCTTCGCTGACGGTCAAGGCAGCGCCGCCGGTCGCATTGATTGTCACTCGCTCGAACGTCAGCGTCGGGTTGCCGGTGACGGTGGCGACCATGAGCTTGTTGGAGGATTCGGACGAAGCATCCATCTTGATCGTGCCGTTGAAGCGGGCCGGCGTTCCGCTTTCTCCCTTTGTATAGCTCCATTTCTTGTCGGAGCAAGAGAGGGTGATGAGATCGGTGTCTCCGGTAGGCAAAGACAGCGGCTCAAGGGAAGCCAGATAGGTGGAAGAGGTCAAGTTGTCGGGCTGGCCGGGAATGAAAGAACCTTCCTCGTAAGTGGTCGGCAGTCCGTCGGCATTATAGTTGGTGATGACTTTCAGTAGCGGGAGCTTGCCGCTCGAGGTGGTGCCGATGGCGGTGAAGGCTTTATCACTTTCGGAGCCTGTCCAACCGGCGATATCAGTGGCGACCTCGTCGAGGTAGGTGTTGGCACCGTTTATCGCGTCGGCGGCGATGTTATCGGTGGGGGCTGCTGCCGTAGTTCCCACCGTCAGCAGGATCTTGGTGCTGGCGTAGTTGTTGGAAAGGGTAGCATTATTATTATTTCCGGCAATACGACCGGCATGTTTTTCAGAGGTGTTTATGGTAGCTTTCACGCCTCCGGTATTTAAGGCGAGGCAATCCTCTACGGTAATTTTACCGTTCCAAATCCACCCGATGATACCGCCTGCATAAGCATAGTAGGTAGGGTAGCTACTGCTGCTTGATGATTCAGCGGAAACAGAGCCCGTGGCAAAACAAGATTTAATAACCACATGTTGAGCACCTCCGACAATACCGCCGGAAGTACATGTCGTGGCTGTTTTAGCGGTTATATCCCCTGTTGAATAGCAGTACGATATATGACTCGGATTACTGCTACTACCATTAGGATCACTGTCGCCTACGATACCGCCCGCATAGGCGGTATTAGTATTACCAGTAGCACTGACATCGCCCGTGTTGAAGCAGGAAGCAATAGAAGATTTGACACTTACCCCTACGATTCCAGCCCCCATAACCGTTGATCCACTGACAGTGATAGCTCCACTGTTTGAACAAGCGCTTAGCACCGAGTTTTCCTCTATCATACCGGCAAATCCACCGACATTTCCAGCCTTGCCAGACACAGAGAAACTGACCGCACATTTATTATGGCAATTGATGATTTTTCCACTCTTCACCCAGCCTGCGACACTGCCAAGATAGTAGTTATCGCCTGCGCCTGAATCAGTGGAAGTGGAAGTCTTCAAATTAATTGCTGGGGAAGTTCCTTCATCTGCCATCGTCAGATCCTGCACGGTCGCTCCATACAGATAGCCAAAAAGACCGATATAGTTTACCGAAGTTGATTCGATCGTCATTCCAGTAATGCTCTTGCCATTCCCGTCGAAGGTGCCTTGAAAGCTTTTACCGGAAGTCCCTATCGGTACCCAATTATTCTTGAAATCAGCGGCGACGCCCTTGGTAGGCGTAGCCAGCGAGATATCGTTGGCAAGCTTAACCGTGCAGTCCTTAAAGCCTGCATTGGCAGGATAGTAAGCATCACCGGTATTGGTGATATTGGTGGTAGTATTGGCGGTTGTCTTCCCATTATTCGTCACCCAAGCGATCCACGCGAGGCCGCGGGGGGTCTTGACGGTGTAGGTGTTCGCGTCAACGGAGACATCGACGCCATCCGGGCCGACATGGGCTGTCTGACCGTAGTCGGACCAGTCGCCAGGAAATTGCATTCCTTCGAAGACGAATAACTTCTTTTCCGTCGCCGTAAAGACGGTTGTTTTATTCTTATCCATGAGTAGATTACCGTCTAGCCAAATGGTGTAGCCGGTGCCCTTCACGACGTTGATAGCGAAACTCTTATTTTTATCGTTGGTGGTGAATTTGATAGCGGGATTAAGCGAGTTGCCGTTGGCATCTTTTATTTCCAGCGTCTTGTCGCTCCCCAGAGCAGAGTCAAACCTCCATTCGAGGAAGGGGGAATGCACATTACTGTTAAGAATTGCTTTTTCTCCTCCAGAAGCCGTTATTTTCGCATCTTCGGCCGCAGATAAAGAAGCGCTATTCCCTAGCGACACGGCAAATCCCTTATCCGCTACGATATCTATTTTGCCTTTGAGGAAGACGTCTACTGAATGACCAGTAGAGGACAAATATATTCCATCTAAATCTCCTTTCCCAAGGATATTCAATCCGGCAGCTCCACCATCCAGAAGCAGGTCGCACCCATTGTTGTCATAGATTACTACTCCTTGGCATTTCAAGGTACTGGCAGAGCTGCCTGTCGCTTGGATGCAGAGCGGATTATTGTCCTTATCTACCATATTAAGCAATGAGTCGTTGGCAGTGGAAGCCAGATTTAGCCCGTTCAGTTGAAGGATCGGGTAGCTGTCAAGATCATTCTCATTGTCTATCTTTTTCTCGCTTTTGATATTGATCGACCCATGCTTCCAGTCATTGTTCGTGCCCGTCAGCGTACCGGAGAACTCGGTGTCGGTGCCATTCGTCCCGACCTTGTAAAACCAAGCGTAATCGGTCGAGCCGGCGGTTTTCAGTTTATAGGTGAGGGTTAGTTTATCGGTAATACTAGTACTAGACACGTCAAGCGGCTGTGTCTGCGCTTGCGCTCCTGCCATTGCCGGCCCCCAGAGGGCCAGCGCCAGGATACAGAACATCCGCGCGGCAGCCCGGAGGGAGAGCCGCGCGGATATCTTTCTGGAAAGATAAAATTCGTTCATATGAATTCGTTTTTAAGTGTTTCAAAATTTGTCCGGATCAGATCTCATCCGGGCTTTCGCTATCGCCGCCGGGGTTCTCGGGGTCGGGCGTAGGGTCGGGCGTGGGATAAGGCTTGTCGTCGGGCTTGGAGGGGCTGGTGGGGCCTCCCTTGGCGGCGATGAGGTTCTTATACTTGCGGAAGATCTGGTTCACGGTGTCGATGAAGGCGTTGATGGCCTCGGTAGGCTCGAGCACGGCATAGGCGTTGACACGCTGGATGATGAGGTCGAGGGTCTCGTCGGTCGCCTTGCGGGCCTTGGTGGTATCGGTCTTCACGCGGGCGGCATACTCGTCGGTGCGTGTGATGTCGAGAGCCTTGTAGGCATCGTTCAAGGTTTTCAACTGGGCGACGTAGGTGTCGAGGCGGAGGGTCTTGAGGGCTTCCGCCACGTCGGCCTTGGCGAGGTCGAGCAGCAGGCCGTCGATCAGGGCGGTCTCCTCGGCGTAGGCCTTGGCGTAGATCTTGTCGTAGGCCCGCAGCACGCTGTCCACCAGCAAGGCGGGGGCTCGCAGGGTCTCGTCGGGGCATACCTTATAGGAGCCGTTCATGGAGTAGATGAATTGGAGGATCTTGTCCCGCTCCTCGTCTTTCGCCTCCATCTGGGCGGTGGACGCGCTCTTGGTGACGCGGTTCACGCACTCCGCCTCCCGGTCGAGGCATTCCTTGTAGCCCGGCGCGAGGGCCTCCAGATGGAGGGCGGTCACGGTCGTATCCAAGATACGGGCGTAGATCTCGTTGTTCATGCTCATGTGGCCGGCGTTGGTCAGCGCGGTCTTCGCTACCGATCCGATTTGTTTCGCTAAACTCATACTGTTTGTTGTTTTTTCGTTAATACTTTCCTCTTGTCCGCAGACGTAAGGTATCTTATAGACCTAGGGCAAGCCCTAGGGTAATCAGTGATTTTTCTCTCGAGCGGCGCCTACGGCCGTCGGGATCGCTCCCGAGGCCTCGGAAAGGGCCGCTACGGTCGTCGGCATCGCTCCCGAGGCCTCGGGAGGGATCGCTACGGCTGTCGGCATCGCTCCGGAGGCCTCGGGAGGGATCGCTACGGTCGTCGGCATCACTCCGGAGGCCTCGGGAGGGATCGCTACGGCCGTGGGGATCGTTTCCGAGGCGTTTCGCTAGTCCGTCGCCTTCGTGAAGCGGATGGGCCATTCCAAGTCCTTGGTGGTGTAGACCGGGAAGATCCATTGCTTATGGTTGGTCGCCTTGTTCCGGCCGAACCAGCTGTCGCCCTCGTTGAGGTCGTCCTCCTGGTCTACCCCGAAGCGGTAGGGCGGGTTATCCGCCTTCGACTTATACTCCACGCTTCCCCAATAGGCCGGGAATTGCGTGTCGATGGAGTAAGGGAGCGTCATGTCGGTACCGGGCGAGGTGGCGATGACGTAATACTTATCGTCGCTCTTCCCCTTGCGGGCGATGCCGACGCCGGTGATGGGCTGTGTATGGCTATCGTCGGACGTGAAGCACAAGGAGACGTAATGGTTATCGATTGCGTCCCATTCCATGCCCGACTGGGCGTCCTGTCCGCGCGGCTCGAAACCGTGCTGGCGGGCGTCGTCCTCCTTCATGAAGCGCATGTGGTAGATAGGCCGGCACTCGCCCTCGAAATCGAAGGCCACCCACCAGAGCTGGTCGGCGTAATCCCCCACGTCGAGGTATTGGTGGGCCGAGGTGTCGAGCATCTTGCCGATCTGCGACTTGTCCGGCCCCTTGGTGTTGAGCACCAGCGGGCTGTAGATTCGCTTCTTGCCGTCCGGCCCGGTGAAGACGCGTTGTCCGGCGGGATCCCCGTGATCGTCCTTGCCGGTACGCATCATGAAGTCGGCCACGATCAGCTTCGGTTCCTTCTCCAGCTTCGAATGCTCCTCCACGTAGGCGTTCAGGTGCTCCTTCAGCGCGTTTTTCCGCGCGGAGTCCTTCGTCAGGTAATAGAGAGGGATCATGAAGCAGTTGGTGGAATCGCCCTTCGGCCCGTAGCGCACGAGGTGGAGGTTGCTGTTCTCGTCGGCGATGGAGTTGTCCCAGCTCTCGAAGTCCACGGAGGCGTTTCCGCCGGTGATGATCATGATGCTCTCCTCGGACATATGCTCGTTCAGCTCCGACTTCGTATAGCCGCCCCCGGCGCCGATCTTTCCGCCGTGCGTGCCCATCACGCGGTAGTAGGTCTGGAGCCAGTTCTCGTTCTCTCCCGCCGGCGAGGCCGACTTGGCGGAAAGCTCCGCCTCGGCGGCGAGCACCGTCTCGTCGTAATACATGTTCTCCTTCCGGCTATAGATATAGGTATAGCTCCCGCCGAAGACACCGCCCACCAGCACGTGGGTGCCGTAGGTGTCGTATAGGTCGTAGATGCCCTCCTTGGTGTTGGGGTATCGCTTGTAGAGGTCGTCATGGCTCACGTTCAGCAAGAACTGGGCGGTCGCGGTGAGGTAGGGCAGGAAGACGTCGGGATCGTTGTCGGTGGTATAGATGGCGGTGGCCATGTGCAGCTCCACCATCGGCTTGACATGCACGTCCACGTGATACTCGAAGCGGTTGGACGAGGTCCGGTTATGCTGGAACCGCTCGTTGAAGGAGCCGGAGAAGAGTTTCGACCTCGTAGGCGTGGGAGCGCCTTGGTTCGTGAAGCCGAGGCCGCTCACCGAGATGCCGAGCTCCTGCCACATGTTGTCCACCAGCTCCTCGTAGTCCACGCCGGAGCGTTCCCGTCCCCACGACTCGGATTGGGGGGTCTTCACGAAGGCCTTCGTGCCGTATATCAGGTCGAAATCGAGGAAAGGCTCCTTGGGGGCGGCGAAGATATCGCCCGACGCGTTCACCGTCTTGCCCACGTTGTGCATATAGCTCGGGGCGTCATCCGCCACGGAGCTTTCCAGCTTGGGCTGCGACACGAGGAAGAGCGTGTCCGTCGCCGCCTCCCCCGACTTGCTGGCGATCCCCCGCAGGGCGACCTTCTCGAGGAAAGGCTTCAGCTCCACCTCCTTCTTGAGGTTGAGCACGAGGAAGCGGCTCTCGGCCCCCTGCCTCATCTCCCAGTCGAAATACTTGCCGCTGAACTCGAAGTCGCGGATACGGTCATCGCGCACCGGGATGGCGATCTCGCCCTCCCACGGATGGATGATGAACAGCCGGTTGCCGCCCGACTCGTCGGAGAGGTTGAACTCCGCCACACGCTGGGGGACGTACACTTCCGTGTCGTCGTCGGAACATCCCGCGAGGAAAGCCGACGCTACCAGCGTCAAGACACCGAAAAACAATGATTCTCTTCTCATACTGATTTTTTTTAGATAAAGGTGTATACTCTATATTATAATGTAGGGAGTTCACCTCCCCATGACCCTATTCGATCGCCCGTACCCAATCGTCCATGCCCTTGGCGGCCTCCGGCGGCATCTTCTGTTTCAGCCGGTAGCGAGTGGTGTGCAAGCTTCCGATGGAGATAGACATCTTGTCGGCGATCTCCCGGTTGCTCAGGTTCATCTTGATCAGCATGCAAAGCGTCTCCTCCGCCGGCGTGATCCCCGGCACCCGCTCCCTAAGCGTCGGCAGGAAACCCGGATACGACGCCCGGAACGATCGGTGGAACGATCCGTTCCCTTTTCGCTCCGGATCGGCGGGAAGGCACGAGGCCAGCAGGTGCTCCTTCCGTATCGGGCACTCGGCGGCGTGACGCTCCAAGTGTTCCGACAGTACGTCGAATCGCTCGTCGATCCGCCGGCGCAGATGCTTCCACGCGAACACCCAGCAGCCCCCGCAGAGGAGGAGCGCCAGCATCCCGCACATCATCAAAATCCGTAAGTATGACCCTTCCATTACTACTTCGTTTTTGTTTCTCAAAGGAAACCATTCCTATCCTTATACGACGAATTCTTTTTTGAGCAATCCACTCAACAAGTCCTCAACAACGGCCTTATCCGTGCGAAATGCGATCATCAATTTAATTGACGCGCCGCTCGGGGCACCGGTGGTACGAACAAGTCAAAGGTACGCCGCCGGGCCTTCGGACGGATAAAAAACCAATAGATGATTCAATCGATTTACACCCCGAAACAGGCTATTTTACAAGAAAAACGGCGTATATTCGCGGGAAACCGAAAAATCATACGCAGATGAGAGACATCACGCATTTCCTGCTAGCCACCCTCCTCTCGCTAGCCACCCTCGCTTGCCGGCACGACACGCCTCCTACGGACGGCCCCCTCTCCCGGCAGCTCCAACCCGGTACCGAGGAGATACTCCGGCAGCTCAACGACCGCGACAACCGGGAGGAGGCCTTGCGCCTCGCCGACAGCCTCGCCGCTCTTCCCCCTTCCGACGACCCGTGGCTAGAGATCCGTATCGCCCAAGCGGTAGCCAACACGCTCTATAAATTCCGCCGCGACCCTTCGGACGCGATCCGTATGCAAGAAAGGGCCCTCGCCGTCTATCGCCTCCACCCCGATGCCGCCGACGATCCGGCCGACCTGCTCTCTACCCTCGGCCATTATTACCGCCGCAAGGGAATGCGGGAAAAAGAGGTGGAAGTCATACAGGAAGCCATGGACTGGTGCGTAGCCCACCCCGAGAAGCTCAACCGGGGCTTCGTCTACACCTTCGCCGACCTCTCCTCCACCTATAGCGACCTCGGATTGTACGACAAGGCTATGGAGGCCATCTCACGCTCCATCGACTACTCCCTCCAGTTGGATAGTTTTACCATCAGCGACCTCTACCGGATGAAAGCCGGGATTTTCTGGGAGCTGGAACAGCACGACTCTACCTTATATTACGCACGGCAGGCCTTAAAGAGAGGGGAGGAGATGAAAGAGAACGCCTATGTCCTCGCCGCCAAAAACATACTTTACAATTATTACTACGAATATGTGCCCGACTCTATCCCTGCCGCCCTCGAAGGGTACAAGGAATTGATAGAAGAGGAAGAAGCGATCTCCGCAGGGTATCAAGATCTTTTCAAATTCATGCTGGGGGCCTGCCTCGTACGCGACGGAAAGCCGGAAAAAGGCTTCCCCCTGATGGAAGAGGCCTACGCTCTCTACAAGAAATACGAGGCGAACGATATGATGGATTGGACCGGACGGCATTTGCTCAACCTTTACGCCGAACAGAAGAAGGGAGACAAGATGGCCGAGATCTACCCGGAATACAAGGAGATACACGACTCGTTGCAACTGGCGGAGAAGCAGCGGTACGCCATTGGTGCCAACGTACGCTACGAGACCGGACGGAAGGAGCAGGAGAATCGGGCCTTATCCGCCGAAGTGGCCTTGAAGGAACGTTCGCTCGTTTATACGCGTGTCATCCTGATCCTAGCCATTTGCCTGCTGACCGGGATCATTGTCTACGCACTCCAACGTCGCCGGCTTCACCAACGTGAGCGGGAGATCCAGCGTCAACGACTGGATAATCTCCTCGCTACCCAACAAGAACTGAACCGCCGCAATGAGCGACTGAGCGCCGAGCTGGAGCAAGCCGCCCATAACGAGGTGATCGACAGCGTACGCCAGAAGCTCAACCCCTCCTTGCTGAGCGGCGAGGACGAGTTGCGGTTCCGCCAATCCTTCGCCGCCCTGTACCCTCGCTTCCTGCCCGGCTTGCGTAAGGACTTCCCGGAACTGACCAAATCCGACGAACTGCTCTGCATGCTGATCTACCTGAAGCAGAGCACGGACGAGATCTCGTTGGCCTTGGGCATCTCCCGTCCCAGCGTCAACTCCGGACGCAGCCGTATCCGCAAGAAACTTGGATTGCAGAAAGAGGAATCCTTGGACGAATTCTTGCAAAAAAGATAATCCCTCCTTTCCGGCGGCTGCCACCCGAAGGTGGCATGCTCGCCGGAAAGAGGGGATCAAGGGCGGATCAAGTACGAACCGCTACGCATAGCCGATAAAGGCCGCTTATAAAGTTGTCAGATAATTTTTCAGCGGATTGGAGTACATCTCTAAGATCTTCTTACGTAAGAACGCCTCATCCTTGTTCGGAAGGACGATCTTATCCAATTGTCCTTGCAAGTATTCCTCGAATTGCTTCTTATCCTTCGGACCATAATGTTCTTGGAAACGACGAGTGCCGTTCAGTAAGTCATACGCCACGTAATTGCACGGATAGAAACGATAGTTCTTATAGATCTCCCGGTCGATAACGGACGCGATAGCGCTTACCAGCTCATTCTTCTCCATATCCTTGTCCAGTTTAGCCAAGGAATCATTGATCGGGGAAGTGATCGTGAAGTGGACACGACCCTTATTATTCAGGATACCCGTTTCCATGCTCAATAGATCATCCCGCTGACATTTCACGTAATCCGGATCATCCCGCTTCATCTGAAATTCTTTCGCCTTCAAAAAATCGCAAGGATCAAACTCGTAGGAGATAGCGACCGGCACGATATTCAAATCCATCAAATTCAACAACAGATTGTCCTTATCACCGCCGATACTCAACATCTTCAATACGCTACCCTGCGTACGATCGTCCGAGTCCTTGGCACGTCCCTCACGCTGGGCGATCCATACAGACTCGTTCACATTCTTGATCGCATGATGGATATAGGCGGAAAGCGTCTTGCTGACCTCCAACATCTGACGAACAGAAACGCCACGCTTCACGATAAAGCTGTTATTCAAACGCACCAACGTCTCGATCCACGGACGGATCAAAAGATTGTCGCCGATAGCGACCTGCGTCATACCATACCCCACATCATATAACATGACGTTCAAGAAGGAGGCATCCAATACGATATCCCTATGGTTCGAGATAAACGTACAGGCCGCCTTATCTTTCGGCAGACGGCTACGCCCTGAGATAGTAAGCGAGAAAGTAGTATTTTTCGCCACCGTCATTACAGCGTCATAGGCCAGAGTAGATTTAAACTCCTCCTTCGTCTTGCAAGCACGCATGGCAACTGAGAATTCCTCCCAATTCAAATTCGGCTTTATGTAACGTAAAGCCCGCTCGAAATCCTCATTGGCGACCAATTTTTCAATCGCGTCCTTCACCTCACTGTTGTTCAGCGGACGGATGTCGTCGAAATTAGGGGAAACTGTTTCTGTATCCATATCTATTCATTTTGTTTTTCTGTTTTTGAGTTCGTCTTCAATAATGTCTGTCATGACATCCTTTATATCCAATCCCGCCGCACGTACTTGCTGTGGGATAAAGCTGGTAGCCGTCATTCCCGGTGTCGTGTTTATTTCCAGTAAGACAGGCTCCCCGTCTGCCGGAATAATATAATCCACACGAATCAGTCCTTTGGCGCCCAATATATCGTAGATCCTTGATGTCTCGCGCTGTATCAACTCCGTCAACTCGGTGGAGATACGGGCCGGAGTGATCTCGTCCACCTGTCCGTTATACTTCGCGTCGAAATCGAAGAATTCGTTATCCGTAACCACCTCGGTCAAAGGAAAGACAACCTCTTTACCCTCCACCTTATAGCAACCGCATGTCACTTCCGTTCCATCGATAAAGCTCTCGAGAATCACCTCACGTCCTTCCCCAAACGCCTTAGCGATAGCGGGCTGGATAGCGGAGAGCTCTTTCACCTTCGTCACGCCGAAACTACTACCCCCATCGTTTGGTTTCACGAAAATAGGCAAACCCAAACGAGTCACGACTTCTTCGTCCGTAATAGTCTCTCCCTTGAATAAATGAATGGACGCGGCAATTTTTACACCAAAGTCTTTCAAGTAATGATTACATACGTATTTATTGAATGTCAAAGCGCTCACCAGCATCCCGCAAGACGAGTAAGGCATACCGATCATATCGAAATATCCTTGCAAACGTCCGTCCTCGCCCGGAGTACCATGTATCGTTATATAAGCGAAGTCAAAATGCCTCGTCACGCCATTCTCCTTGAAGCTAAAATCATTCTTATCAATTGGTGTATGTTCCCCGCTAGGAAGTATAACCGCCCACTCATCCCTCTTAACGATGGCAATATATAAATTATATTTGTCTTTATCAATAAAAGAGTAGATTCCGTCCGCACTTTTTAATGAAATAACGATCTCGGAGGAATCTCCCCCTGCTACGATAGCGATGTTCTTTTTCATTTTTACAATTCTTTAGTGTTCGCGTATACACGCCATCTGTCGATCAGCTGCTGCATATCGGAAGGAATCTCAGAATCGAAAAACATCTCCTCTCCCGTAGTAGGATGAACGAACCCCAACGTCTTAGCATGCAAGGCCTGACGTGGACAAATAGCGAAACAGTTTTGCACGAACTGTTTATATTTAGTAAAAGTTGTTCCTTTCAAGATATCATGTCCGCCATACCGCTCATCGTTGAAAAGCGTATGACCGATATATTTCATATGTACACGGATCTGGTGCGTGCGCCCCGTCTCCAGACGGCACTCCACCAAGCTCACGTAGCCCAAGCGTTCCAATACGGTGTAATGGGTGACGGCAGTCTTGCCTTGATCGCCTTCCGGGAAGACGGTCATTTGCATACGGTCACGAGGATCACGACCGATATTTCCCTCGATACGCCCCTCATCCTCTTGAACGATGCCCCATACCAAGGCACGGTATTTACGTTTGGTTGTCTTGTTGAAGAACTGCAGGCTTAGGTTACTCTTGGCCTCCGGGCGTTTAGCCACCACCAATAAGCCCGACGTATCCTTATCGATACGGTGTACCAAGCCTAAACGAGGATCGGAAGGATCATAATAGGGATCATCCTTCAAATAATAAGCCAAGGCATTCACCAACGTACCGGTATAATTACCGTGACCGGGATGTACGACCAAGCCTGCCGGCTTATTCACCACCAGCAAATCATCGTCCTCATATACTATATTCAAAGGGATATCTTCGGGGATAATCTCCAGTTCCCGGCGTGGGCGATCCATCACGATAGAAACCACATCCAAAGGTTTCACCCGGTAATTACTTTTCACCGGCTTATCGTTCACCAAGATACAACCCGCCTCAGCCGCCAATTGGATGCGGTTACGGGTAGCGCCCATCATACGGTCTACCAAGAACTTATCCACCCGGAGCAGGGATTGCCCCTTGTCCGCTACGAAGCGGAAATGCTCATACATCTGGCTCGACGATGTTTCGTCTTCTTCCGGCATCAACAGGTCGTCTACCTGTTCATCATCCATATCGTCCAAAAACTCGTCCATTCCCTTAAAACCAGTTTTCTATATCACTATCCAATGGTTCTACCGGAATACTATCCAATGCCAATGAGTCGGGAAGCATATTCGGATCGCCACTGCTTACTATCAATACCAGATGAGCGGTCAACGGTACATGTTCCCCTTTGAGCAAGGTACGCCCGTTTAACTCCACCCCCATCGCCAAATCTTTATAATCGCCCGGCACATACTCTATCTCGACCGACGAGAAGCCACGGGCCCGCAGCAAGGCATACGCCTGACGGAAAGATAAGTCTTCCACCTCCGGTATCACGGCCATCTGGGAGGTCAACGCGTTAATCGTAACAAAGACGATCCGCCCCTCTTTCACCTTCGATCCGACACCGGGAACCAACTCCACGATGGAGCCCGGAGCCACATCTTTCGAGAATACGGAATCGATCACGTTATAGCGTAGCTTATTATTCCCGAAAAACTCGGCGGCGTCCTCTAGCTTCATTCCTTTCACG
>UMGY01020994.1_pt1 | contig 53878 bp, 39 predicted proteins | sample 1965391 | NCBI WGS metagenome assembly UMGY01 (sample SAMEA4836084, study PRJEB28245) | human gut metagenome | biome: gut microbiome; material: fecal sample | place: Denmark | collected 2008 | reverse complement strand
AAGAAGAATATTTAAGATGGCACCTCTTCATCATCACTTCCAGGAAAGTGGTTACACAGAAACACAGGTTGTTGCAGCATTTGCTGTTATAACAGCAATATTGTGTTTAATTGGATATTTAGGATTATAAAAGAAAGGTCGAACAAGTCATGGATTGGAAAACACAAAAGGTTTTAGTTGCAGGTTCAGGAAAAAGCGGAATAGGAGCAACTGATTTATTAAAGAAAGTTGGAGCAAAAGTTATTATTTATGATGGTAACGATAAGCTTAAAGAAGAGGATGTTTTAAACAAACTTGAAAATAAAGAAGATGTAAAAGTTATTTTAGGAGAACTTGAAGATAGCGTTATTAATGAAATAGATATGATGGTTTTAAGCCCGGGAATAGCTATTGATGCACCTTTTGTTTTAAGAGTAAAAGAGGCAGGAGTTCCAATTTGGGGTGAAATTGAACTTGCTTATGTAATTGGAAAAGGAAAGCTTGCAGCAATTACAGGAACTAACGGAAAGACAACTACAACAGCTTTAGTTGGCGAGATTATGGCTAATTATTATGATAAGGTTGATGTTGTTGGAAACATTGGAAATCCATATACAACAACAGCATTTGATTCAACTGATGATACAGTTACAGTTGCCGAAATCAGTAGCTTCCAGTTAGAAACAATACATACATTTAAGCCTGATGTAAGTGCTGTTTTAAATATTACACCTGATCATCTTAACAGACATTATACAATGGAATGTTATACAGATGTAAAAATGAGTATTGCAAAGAATCAGGACAGCAATCAGCCTATAGTTTTAAACTATGAAGATCCTATTTTGAGAGAATATGCAGGAAAACTTACTAACAGAATTATTTGGTTTAGCAGTAAGCAGAAAGTTAATCCTGGTGTTTATCTTGAAGGAAAGAACATAATTTATGCAGATGGAAAAAAAGAAACATTTGTAACAACAACAGAAGATACTACACTTGTTGGAATTCATAATGTTGAAAATATTATGGCAGCAATTGCTATTTCTATTAATATGGATGTACCTGTTGATATTATAAGAGAAACAATTAGAAAGTTTAAGGCTGTACCACATAGAATAGAATATGTGGAAACAATAAATGATGTAATTTATTATAATGACTCAAAGGGTACAAACACAGATGCGTCAATTAAGGCTATTGAAGCTATGTCAAGACCTACAATTCTTATTGCAGGAGGATATGACAAGAAGGTTTCATTTGATGATTGGGCAGAAGCTTTTGGAGATAAGGTTAAGTGCCTTGTTTTACTTGGTCAAACGGCAGAACAGATTGCGGATACAGTTAAAAAACATGGATTTACTAACATTATATTTACTGAATCACTTAAAGAAGCAGTTGATGAATGTGCTAAGAATGCAAAACCGGGAGATGCAGTATTATTGTCACCTGCATGTGCAAGCTGGGGAATGTTTGACAATTATGAACAGCGTGGAGATATGTTCAAGGAATATGTAAGAGCAATGTGTGAAAAATAATGAATTTAGAAGATATCCTGACATAAAAAGAAAGGAGATTTTGCTGTGGCAACAATGGAAGAATTGGAAACAACAAAAACTGAACCTGAAAAAAAGCCGGTAAGAAGAGCAAGAGGTTATTTTGATTATAGCCTGTTGTTTGTATGGATTTTTATTATGCTGTTGGGATATGTTTTACTTTATAGCGCAAGCTCGTATGTGGCATTAACTTCTTATGGAAACTCATTTTATTTTCTGAGAAAACAGGTATTTTCCACAGCCGTAGGTTTACTTCCAATGGGATTTTGTACAATTATAGATTACAGACGTTGGAGAAACTTTGCAAAATACGCATATATGGGCTCATTGATTACAGTATTTTTGGTTTTGTCACCTATTGGAATTGAAAATCATGGCGCCAAAAGATGGGTAGGTGTTGGACCGTTACAGTTCCAGCCGGCAGAAGTAGTCAAAATTGGAGTTATTCTTATGACTGCATATATGCTTTCTAAATGTGGCGCTCATGCTCTTAGAAATGTGAAAATATGTTATCAAATTTATGCACCTGCAATTATAGGCGGTGTTTTGATTGTGGGAATAACTTCTAACCTAAGTTCTGCAATTATTATTTTTGGCATCGGAGCTATAATGATAATTATTGCCGGAGCAGATAAGAAGTTTGCTTTATCCCTTGTGGCACTTGGAGGACTTTTCCTTATGGTTATTCTGATTGCGGGAGCCGCGATGGGAAAAGGCTTTAGATTTTCCCGTATTATGGTATGGCTTAATCCTGAAGAATATGCAGATTCCGGCGGATATCAGGTAATGCAGGGCTTGTATGCCATAGGTTCAGGTGGACTTTTTGGAAAGGGACTTGGAAATAGTGCACAGAAGCTTGGATTTGTTCCAGAAGCAACTAACGATATGATTTTTTCAATTATATGTGAAGAGTTAGGAATTTTTGGAGCAATATGTATCATTCTTCTGTTTATATTTATGATTAGAAGAATGAGAGTGGTAGCGTGTAATGCACCTAACTTTTTCGGTTCAATGATTGTAATTGGGGTTATGGCTCAGATTTCAATGCAGGTAGTTTTAAACATTGCAGTTGTAACAAACAGTATGCCTAACACAGGTGTGTCATTGCCGTTTATAAGTTACGGAGGTACGTCCCTTGTATTTCTGATGGCAGAAATGGGATTGGTTTTTTCGGTTTCAAAAAGTGTAAAGAAAATCCGATAATATAAAAAATGTATTATCAAAGGAGAAATTATATGAAAAGAAAAAAGAAGAGAAAACTGAAAAAAAGTGTTAAAAAACTTCTAATATTGATTCCGATTATAGCGGTGATAGCTATGGTATGTGTTTATGGCTTTGCATTAAAAGATGTAAGCTATTCTTCTGATTTACAACAATATTCGGCAGAAGAAGTAAAGGCATATCTTAATGCAAAAAAAATAGATAATACACTTTTGTTTTGGATAAAAAACAAAATAGGAAAAAGTGAAAGCATTGACTTGTTTGAAGAATACACCGTAAAAATGCAAAATCCAATGAAAGTTAAAATAATTTCTTACGAAAAGAAACTAAAAGGATACATTAAGATATATAATAGCTTCTATCAGGTTGACGAAGATGGAAAAGTTCTAAAGATAACAGCCGTAAAACCTAAAGACATTCCCATAATAACAGGTTTGGATATTAAGAAAGCTTCAATGTACAATGTACTTGAAACTGGAAACAAAGGTGACATACCGGCACTTACTAATATGTTTAAGGAATTAGATGCATATAAGTTAAAGCCTAAGAAAATAGACATTAACAGGAACTGCGAAATAACAATGTATATCAAAGACCTTAAAGTTCAATTGGGAAAAAATAACAATCTTGATAAAAAATTGAGCGACTTTAATGATTTGTATAAGAATGCTTCCAAATATAAGGGAACACTTAATATGAAATGGGTTAGTACAGATGGAAGTTATACACTGAAAAAAGAGCAGGAAACTACAAAATCTAAAAATACTAAAACAAAAAATAATAAAAAATAAAAATTTACTGTTGATATTTTTCTCAAAGAATTATATTATATTACTATATGTAAATAAGTAATACTATATCTCAGTATGAAAATATGTAAAATAAATTAAGAAAGAATATGGACAAAGGAGGATAAAACCTTGTTAGAGATTACTACAAACGAAAGTGAAGCAGTTGCAAAGATTATAGTTGTAGGTGTAGGTGGAGCAGGAAATAATGCCGTTAATAGAATGATAGATGAGAATATCGGAGGAGTTGAATTTATTTCAGTTAACTCAGATGCTCAGGTGCTTAAGAGAAGTAAAGCACCATCAACATTACAGATTGGTGAAAAGATTACTAAAGGTCTTGGAGCAGGAGCTAAACCTGAAGTTGGTGAAGCTGCAGCAGAAGAGAACGTAGAAGAAATCGCACAGTTATTAAAGGGTGCTGACATGGTATTCGTAACTTGCGGTATGGGAGGCGGAACAGGAACAGGTGCAGCTCCTGTAGTAGCACGTGTTGCTAAGGAACAGGGAGCTCTTACAGTAGGTGTTGTTACTAAGCCTTTCAGATTTGAAGCAAAGACACGTATGAACAATGCCATTTCAGGTATTGAAAGATTAAAAGAAAACGTAGATACACTTATTGTAATTCCAAACGATAAGTTACTTGAAATCGTAGATAAGAGAACAACTATGCCGGAAGCTTTAAAGAAGGCTGATGAAGTTTTACAGCAGTCAGTTCAGGGTATTACAGACTTAATTAACGTACCTGCATTAATTAACCTTGACTTTGCTGACGTTCAGACAGTAATGAGAGATGCAGGAATCGCTCATATTGGTATTGGTGAAGCAAGCGGTGACGAGAAGGCAGCAGAAGCAGTTCAGCAGGCTGTTACATCTCCACTTCTTGAAACAACAATTAACGGAGCTAAGAACGTTATCATTAACATTACAGGTGATGTAAGCTTATTTGAAGCTAATGAAGCAGCAAGCTATGTACAGGAACTTGCAGGTGAAGATGCAAATATTATCTTCGGTGTTAGATATGAGGATACATATCCTGATGAATGTTCTATTACAGTTATGGCTACAGGTATAGGTGAACCTGCTACAGAAAAGACTTCATTCTCAACAAAGATGAAGACAAGCCCATTTGCATCAACAGTAGCAAAGCCTAAAACATCAACAACACCAATGACTGACTACACAAGAAATGTAGCAACAGCACCTCATGGTACAGTTGAAGAAAGACCTATTAAGATTCCTGAATTTTTACAGAAAAAGTAATAGGCTGTCGAACAATTTTGAAGTATTCTAAACATACTTCGACGGACTTTTTATAACAGAATAACTATAATAAAATCCATAAGGAGTAAGCAATGGAACAAGACATTTATTTAGATGTTTATTTCAGCTTTAATTTCCTTATGGATTTTTTTGTGCTTTTTTTGACAGGAATAATTATAAAAAACAACAAAAAAATATATAGAACCATTGTATCGGCCATAATTGGGGCAACATATGCAACAATAGTTATGATTACGGAAGGCATGGAAATATATCAAAAAAGTATAGGGGAAGACCTTACAAAATTGTTAAAAATAGTTTTAACTTATGTTGTGATAGTTTATGTTATGGAGCTAATTGCATATGGAAAATACAATGCAGTTACAATGACAAGAAACATGATTATTATATACATAATTACCTTTATTTTAAGCGGTGCTGTCAATGCATACTACTGTGAAAACAGGGTAGATGGTATAAATGTAACAAAAACTATTTTGTTTGTGTTTTTTATAGAAATATTTTTAGTTGTTTTGGTTAAAAGAAGTCAGAAAGATGTATCAATTACATCTCTTTATCAGGTAACACTATTGGTTGATGGAAACAGAATTAATGTAATAGGTCTGGCAGACACGGGGAACAGTCTTACGGAACCCATAACAGGAAAACCGGTGTCAGTTATACAGGCAGAAGAATTGAAAAAGATTCCGGATAAAATTTTGCTTGTACCTTATAATTCTGTTGGAAAAGAGAGAGGACTAATGAGGGCTTTTGTGGCAGACAATATGATTGTAAATGGCAGAACGGTGGAAAAGCCCATAATAGGAATCCATAAAGGAAGTTTTGGTGGAAATAACCGGTATCAGTTAATATTGCATCCTAAAATATTAAAAGGGGAGTAAGGTATGTTAATTAATCGTGAAATGAAAACAAATGAAATGAAATTTTCCTTTTTGCAGGGAATGATTATAAAAAGGGAGGGTGGAATACATTATATAGGAGGTAATGATATTCTTCCTGCACCGCTTAGCACGGACAGAGAGGGAGAGTGCATAAAGAATTTAATAGAAAACAATGATGAGGAAGCTAAGTCTATGCTTATTGAACATAATCTAAGACTTGTAGTGTACATAGCAAAGAAATTCGACAATACAGGAGTTGGAGTGGAAGATTTAATCTCCATAGGTACAATAGGTTTGATTAAGGGAATAAACACTTTTAAGCCGGACAAAAACATAAAACTTGCAACTTATGCTTCAAGATGTATTGAAAATGAAATATTAATGTATTTACGAAAAAACAACAAAACAAAGCTTGAAGTATCAATTGATGAGCCTTTAAATGTGGACTGGGACGGCAATGAATTACTGCTTTCAGATATTTTGGGAACAGACGAAGATGTGATTTCTAAAGGAATTGAAAGTGAAGTGGAAAAGAAACTTTTATACAAAGCCATAGAAAAGCTAAACCATAGGGAAAAAGTCATAGTTGAAATGCGTTATGGGTTAAACAACAAAGATGGGGAAGAAATGACACAAAAAGAAGTTGCAGACTCCCTAGGTATATCTCAATCATATATTTCACGACTTGAAAAGAAAATAATAAAACGTTTGAAAAGAGAGATTTTAAAATTCGAATAGAAGTTTTTGAATAAAGAGCCATATTTTAGGCAATTATAAAAGATAGATATAAATATAATTATTAGATTTTTGAAAAGTGGATTATTTTTAAAAATGAAAATAATCGGATTTTTAATAAAAATAAATATCTATAGATTTGTAATTGCGGGGGAATATATGGCTCTTTTTAAAGTAGAAATATGCGGAGTAAATACATCAAAGTTACCTTTGTTAACAGAGGACGAGAAGAAGGAATTATTTAAAGAAATAAAGAAAGGAAATGAAGTTGCGAGAGAAAAATATATAAGAGGAAATTTAAGACTGGTTTTAAGCATTTTGCAAAGATTTTCTAATAGCAATGAGAATGTGGATGACCTGTTTCAGATAGGCTGCATAGGTTTGATTAAGGCAGTAGATAATTTTGACGATACATTAAATGTGAAATTTTCTACTTACGCCGTACCGATGATTTCGGGCGAATTAAAAAGATATTTAAGAGATAATGCAGCAATCAGGGTAAGTCGTTCCATAAAGGACATTGCCTACAAAGCAATATATTGTAAAGAAAATATAATAAAAACTACTCACAGGGAGCCTACTGTGGTAGAAATTGCAAAAGAGATAGGAGTGGAACCTGAAGATGTGGTGTATGCCCTTGACGCAATCCAAAGCCCGGTGTCTCTATATGATCCGGTATACGACCAGGGTGGGGATACCTTATATGTAATGGACCAGATAAGTGACAAAAAGAATAAAGAAGAAAAATGGGTAGAGAATATAGTTTTAAATGAGGCATTAAAAGGTTTAAGTGAAAGAGAACGAAAAATAATAGATATGAGATTCTTTAATGGAAAAACACAAATGGAAATAGCAGATGAAATTGGCATAAGCCAGGCACAGGTTAGCAGACTTGAAAAGAACGCACTGAAGGCAATGAAGAAATATATGGAGTAATAAAATCAGGAACCAATTATAAGAATCTGTATATACTAAAGAAAAGGGTGAAATTGTTCAATCATAATGCGTATAGAAGAATTGAAACAAAAAGAAGTTATAAATACTTGCAACTGCAAAATATTAGGTTGTGCAGATGACATAGAGTTTGATATTTGTACAGGCTGTATTGAGGCAATAATAGTTCCGGGACCGGGAAAATGGTGTGGTCTTGTGTGCAGTGATTTTGAATATGTAATTCCATTTAAATGTATTGTTCAGGTGGGACCTGACATAATTCTTGTAAAAGTTGATGAAAAAGAAGTGAGAAACAAAATAAAAGTGTAAATTTCTTGACCTATGTATAAAAGTTCCATATAATCTAGTAGTAAAAACATTTTAGTTAGAAGAATGTAATAGTTAAAAAGAAAATATGTAAAAACTTATAAGAACTAACAAGTACGGAGGATTGAAATGAAGTGTCCATATTGTGGAGCAGATGATACAAAAGTTATAGACTCAAGACCGGCAGAAGAGAACAATGCCATTAGAAGAAGACGTCAGTGCGAGAAATGCAACAAGCGTTTTACAACATATGAAAAAGTAGAAACAATACCTTTAATAGTAATAAAAAAAGAAAACATAAGAGAGCCATATGACAGAGGAAAAATAGAGGCAGGAATACTTCGTTCATGCCATAAAAGACCGGTATCATATGACCAGATAGTGCAGGCTGTGGAAGATGTTGAAAATACTATTTTTAACATGGAAAAGAAAGAAATTCCAAGTCAGGTTATTGGCGAGATTGTAATGGAGAGACTAAAACAGCTTGATCAGGTAGCCTATGTGCGCTTTGCATCTGTATATAGGGAATTTAAGGACGTAAATACCTTTATGGATGAATTAAAAAAATTACTAAAATAAAACTTAAGGAGACAAAATGCTGGAAAGATTTTACCCAAATGAGTATCTGGATTCAGTTTATGATATTGATTTTGAAATGTATTACAAACAGGGAATCAGAGGAATAATCTCTGACATAGACAACACATTGGTTCCTCACGGAGCACCTGCCACAGAAGAAATAGTGGCATTGTTTGACAAAATACATAAATTAGGAATAGATACATGTCTTATATCAAATAATCAAGAGCCAAGAGTTGAGCCATTTGCATATGCAGTAAAGTCAAAATACATATTTGATGCTCATAAGCCAAGCACAAAAAACTACAGGAAAGCAATGGAACTTATGGGAACAACACCTAAGAATACGCTATTTTTAGGCGATCAAATCTTCACAGACATATGGGGAGCCAATAGAGCAGGAGTGCAAACAGTAATGCTCAAAAAAATAGATAAAAAAGAAGAAATACAGATAGTCTTAAAACGAATCCCGGAAAAATTTGTTTTGTGGAGATGGCGAAAGAAACTTCAAAAAACACAGTAAAAACTTGGAAATAGTATATAAAAAAGAACAACCAACTCTAAAGAAAGTGCTTTGAAGCCGTCGGCCCTTAGAAGATGGGGCAGTGTAGCTGTCACAGATTCTTAGTACCACTACGAGCTGAGGGCAACGGTAGCGTGCTTTCGTTGAGCCGGTTGTTCTTTTTTGAAAAACTTTTAGTAAGTTTTATTGCACTAATCAAAGTACTTTGCTTTGATTTCTTCAGTAGGCATTTTCTTGCCTGTCCAAAGATAGAATGCTTCTGCACCTTGGTAGAGTAACATATATAATCCGTTGAATACTGAACAGCCTTTTTCTTTTGCCATCTTGTATAGTTTTGTTTCTAAAGGATTATAGATTATGTCTGAAACTATTAATTCAGGTCTTAAGATTGAAGAATCCTTTACTAGGCATCCGTCTGTATTTGGTGCCATTCCGATTGGTGTGGCATTTGTAAGAATATCGCTTGAAAAAACTGATTCTCCAATTGAATCGTCGTTCATTTCAATTAAGTTTACTTTACAGTCTGTGTTGTCGTTGATGTCGCTTACAAGTTTTTCTGCTTTGCTCCAGAAGTTATCTTTTATGCTTAAAACATCAATTTCACGGGCACCGTCTAAAGCTGCCTGAACACAAATAGATGAAGCAGCACCGCCTGAACCTAAAAGTGTCATTTTTTTGCCAACAATATTGTGACCGCAATCCTGAAGTGAACGGATATAGCCTGTTCCGTCAGTGTTGTGACCGACGAATTTACCATTATCATTTACAACAGTGTTAACTGCGCCGATTATTTTTGCGGCAGGTGATAATTCATCAACTAATTTGCTCATTAATGTTTTGTCAGGCATAGTGCAGTTAAAACCTGCAACATTTAATTTCTTAAGACCTTCAAAAGCAACCTGAAGATTATTTTCAGGTACATCAAAACATAAATAAACGTAATCAAGACCTAAAAGTCTATAGGCCTCGTTATGCATTAAAGGAGATTTGCTGTGTGAAACAGGGCTTCCGAGAAGTCCGGTAAGTCTAGTCTGTCCTGTAATTTCTGATATACAACCCATAATTGTATCCGCCTTTCCTAATATGTAAAAATAAAGCCGACACGTAAAAAAAGTCGACATTTTGATTATACGGATTGTGTTTCGTTTTTCACTTTCACAACCTACTGTAATCATATCTGTTTAAATAATACAACACAAATATAATATGGTCAAAATTTTTTGAAATAATAAGGAAAAATTTCTCAATAAAACAAATTAGCCAAGGCCTTAAGGTTGACTTAGAACTTTTGCTAATTTATACTCTGTATATGCGAAAAAGGGAGGACTTTGTACCAATGAAGACTTTAGAGTGTAGAGGAATCACATTAAGTGATAAGCAAACTAAGATTTGCGTTCCGATAACAGGAACTGATTTAGAAGAAATAAAAGAACAGGCAGAGAAGATTGCTAATATGAATCCTGACGTTGTGGAATGGAGAGCAGATTTCTATGATGTAAAGGACAATGACGAAACTGAGTTTGAACAGTGTCTTAAGGCTATCAATGATAATCTAAAAAAAATCCCAATTATTTATACATATAGAACATCAAATGAAGGTGGAGAAAAGAGTATTGATGTTGATGATTATTGCAGACTTTGCAAGTATGTTTCAGAAATATCTGAGAAATATAATGTGGCAATGATTGATGTGGAGTTATATGAAAATAAAGACCGGAAAGACATTGGCAAGTTGCTTTTAGATATTAAAAGCACCGGAGTTAAGGTTATTGGTTCTAATCATCATTTTGAGGGCACACCATCAGAAAAAGATATATTCAATGTATTGAAAACAATGGAAGAAGCAGGGGCAGATATTTGCAAGATTGCAGTAATGCCTAAAGAAAAAGTTGATGTTAAAACATTAATAAATGCTTCAAAGAAAGCTAATAAAGAATTAAATGCGCCGATTATAACAATGTCAATGGGAGAGCTTGGAGCGGTAACAAGAATTTGTACAAGAATGACAGGATCAGTCGTTACATTTGGGGCAGGAGTTAATGCATCTGCACCGGGACAGCCACCATGTGAAATGGTTAGATTCCTTTTGAAAGCTTCAGAAAGTGGAAAGATAGATTGCAACGTGGCTTTAATAGGTTTTATGGGAACAGGAAAAACAACAATATCCAATGCTTTATCAAGAATAACAGGTTTTAAGGAAGTAGATGTGGATCAGTATATTGTTGAAAAAGAAGGCATGGCAATAAAAGATATTTTTGCAGAAAATGGCGAGCAATATTTTAGAGATTTGGAAACTCAGGCTTTAAGAGATTTACAGGAAGAAAAAGAAACAATTATTTCCTGTGGCGGAGGAGCTGTTTTAAGAGATGAAAATGTGGAAATACTCAATACGGGAAGTGTTATTGTACAGCTTAAGGCTACACCTGAAACAGTATTTGAAAGAGTAAAAGACCATACACACAGACCTATTTTAAATAATGACATGAGTGTAAGACACATTACTGAATTAATGAATCAGAGAGAACCAAGATATAATTCAGTTGCGGACATACAGGTTAATGTTGATAAGGGAGACAGGGTAGAAACTTGTTATTACATACTTAAAGAACTTGAAAAAACAGGTCATTTTAGTGTAGAATAAAAAGTGGTTGAAATAAATATAAATATAATTTATAATATTTTTTAGCGTGACTTAGTCACAGACGAACTTTAGGAGGAATAATTATGGTAACAGCAGGCGATTTCAAGAATGGTATTACTATTGAATATGATGGAAAGATTTGTCAGATTATTGAATTCCAGCATGTTAAACCGGGAAAAGGCGCAGCGTTCGTTAGAACAAAATTAAAAGATATCAAGAGTGGCGGTGTTGTAGAAACAACATTCAGACCAACAGAAAAATTCGAAAATGCACATATCGATAGAAAGGATATGCAGTATTTATATAACGATGGTGATTTATACTACTTTATGGATGGTGAGACATATGACCAGATAGCAGTAAGTGCTGAAAAGGTAGGCGATTCACTTAAGTTTGTAAAAGAGAATGAAACAGTTAAGATTTGTTCATGTAAGGGTGATATTTTTGCAATTGAACCACCTATTACAGTTGAACTTCAGATTACAGAAACAGAACCTGGATTCAAGGGTAACACAGCAACTAATGCTACTAAGCCTGCAATTGTTGAAACAGGAGCAACAGTATATGTTCCATTGTTTGTTGAACAGGGTGAAACAATTGTTATTGATACACGTACAGGAGAATATTCAAAGCGTGTTTAATGCATAGTAAGCTGATAAAAAGCTGCGCTAATGCGCAGCTTTTTATATAATATAGAATCTTTTTACAGAAATGCATAAGTGGAAAGAAATTCTTTTTTTATATTATTTTGTTAAAAAATTAACAAAATAAAAGGGATATAAGGAGGATGGACATATGAATATAGTTATTTTAGATGCCAACACACTAACATTAGATAACGACATTGATTTTTCAGTGTTTAACCAGTATGGGGATGTAACGATATATCAGTCAAGCACTGATGAAGAAGTAGGGGAAAGAATTAAAGATGCAGAAGTTGTTTTGTGTAACAAGACGGTTTTGAACGCAGATAAGTTAAGCAAGGCACCTAATTTAAAATATATCGGATTATTCGCAACAGGATATAACAATATTGACATTGATTATACAAGAGCTCATAGCATAACTGTATGTAATGCAGGCGATTATTCAACAGAAGCAGTTGCCCAGCATGTATTTGCATTTATTTTGCATGAATATAACACAGTAGACAAGTATAATACATTCGTTAAGAATGAAGGTTGGGTTAATGCTGAAACATTTTCTCCATTCTTTGCCATGAGAGAATTACAGGGGAAGACTATTGGGGTTATCGGTTATGGATCAATCGGAAGAAAAGTTGCCGACGTAGCAAGAGTTTTTGGAATGAAGGTTATGGCATATAGTAGAAGCCAGGAAAAGAAAGATCCTAACTTTAGAATATTAGAATATGCATCAATTGATGATATTCTTGCTAATTCAGATATTGTAACAATGCATTGTCCTCTTAATGAAGATTCAAAATATATGTGCAATAAAGAGTTCTTTAAGAAAATGAAAAAAGATGCCTTATTCATTAACACATCACGAGGAAACGTAGTAGATGAAGAAGCTTTGGCTTGGGCACTTAACAATGACATTATTGCTCATGCAGCAGTAGACGTAGTTTCAAAAGAACCTATGGAAAAGGATAATGTATTACTTAAGGCTAAGAACATTATTATTACACCACATATTGCGTGGGCTCCAATCGAGGCTAGAACACGACTTATTAAAATTGTTTCAAAAAATTTGCAAAAATGGGTTGCAGGAACCCCTATAAATGTTATAGAATAGCATTACGAAAGGTGTTTAGAACGGATTAATGTTAATCTAATCTAAAAAAGGGGCGGGAACAGTGATTGAAATTATTATGTTCTCAGCAGATTAATTTTTTTTAAGGAGGAACAGTCATGAGAAGATTGACAAAGAAGATTGCAGCATCTGCTTTAGCACTTTCTCTCGTATTTACTATGGGAACACAGTGTTTTGCTGCAAACTGGGGTAGCTATTTTGGAGGCTCACAAGGATGGTATGAAGGAGCTGAAGGAACTTTAACATCTAACACAGATAAGGCTTGGACAGCACAGATGGCATCTATCGGATACGGTGGAGTTTGGGGTGCTCAGGTTTATAAGAACGGAATCAGTGTTAAGAAGGGACAGCAGTATACACTTTCATTTGATGCACAGTCATCAACATGTGATAAGTGGGTATACGTTAAGGTTTCAACAGATGAAACATTAGCTTTCTCAGATTGGGTTCAGTTAAAGAAAGGTAGCACAACTAAGTATTCAACAACATTTACAGCTAAGGCTAATGCTAAATCAGTATACTTCGGTATTGGTGGAGAATTTGGTGACAGACAGGGCGTTGACACAGATAAGGATGCAGCAATCAGATATGGTGTATTCACATCAACAAAGGGTGCTCTTTCACAGCTTAAAGATGTTGATCCAACATTCTCAACAACAGTTAAGCTTACTAATTTCTATTTAGGAGCTGCTAAGCCTGCAAGGGTTAACTTAAAGAGCGTTAAGGCAGCTAAAAAGGGTAAAGTTAAAGTTAAATATAAGAAAGTTGCCGGAGCTGCAGGATATCAGATTCAGTACTCATTAAAGAGCAACATGAAGTCAGCTAAGAGCAAAACAACAAAAAAGGCTACTTACACAATTTCAAAACTTAAAAAAGGTAAAAAATATTATGTAAGAGTTAGAGCTTACAACAAAGGTAAGAAAGCTTACGGCGATTGGAGCAAGAAGAAAGCTGTTAAGGTTAAATAATAAAGAATAATTTTGTTATCCCTCATATCCTTTGATATGAGGGGTTTCTTTTAATCAATCAAAAAACGTTTCTAAGTAGAAAGTCGTTATAAGTCGAACGATTTTTTACATATTTGGTATTTTTTTACATATAATAGTAATGATAAAAAAATAATAAACCAAAGTATGGTAAAGGGGGAAATACAATGATTGACAAAGTTATTGAAAACAACAGAGTAAGTATTATAGGAGAGATAGTTTCTGAGTTTAAATTCAGTCATGAAGTTTTTGGCGAAGGTTTCTACACAGTTGACGTGTCGGTGGACAGATTAAGTGAATTAACAGATGTAATTCCGTTAATGGTGTCAGAAAGACTTGTTGATGTTAGTGAAGACTATCAGGGAAGGCTTGTTGAAGTATCAGGTCAGTTCAGATCTTATAATCGTCATGAAGGAGCAAAAAACAAGTTAGTTCTATCGATTTTTGTAAGGGAATGGGAAGAAGTAGAAGAAAACCTGGAATCAGGCAAAACTAATCAGATATTCTTAGATGGTTATATCTGCAAAGCACCTATTTATAGAAAAACACCTCTTGGAAGAGAGATAGCAGATTTATTAGTTGCAGTTAATCGACCTTATGGCAAGTCAGATTACATACCTTGTATTGCATGGGGACGAAATGCAAGATATGCATCAACTTTTGAAGTGGGTGGTCATATTCAAATCTGGGGAAGAGTACAGAGTCGCGAGTATGTGAAAAAAATAAACGAAGAGGAAAGCGAAAAGCATGTTGCTTACGAAGTTTCTGTAAGCAAACTTGAATATATTGATGAATAAAATATAATACTGAAGAGTTAAAAAAAGGTTGTTTTTGAATTAAATTTCGAAAACAACTTTTTTCTATGTTTGTAAATAATAAATAAAAACGTTTTGACTTTTACATATGTATGAAGTAATATTGTATAAAAAGGTTATATTCAAAAGGAGGAAATATGAAAAAGAGTATTAAAAAAATTATCTCTTTAGTTATTGCTATGGCACTGACAATTAGTGGAATTACATATTCAACTGTAGCAAAAGCTGACGAAAGCGAAGGCTCATGGAAAACTGACGCAGTTAAGGTTCCCAGTGAAGGACAACTTGTTGGAGCAGGATATATTGATGTTGAATTCGATAATTCAATGGAAGGATACACATACACTGTATATCTTGATGGTAAGCCTGTTTATTGGAATGGCAATGATATTGTAAGAGAAGAATTGGGTGAGAAAAAGACAGATGATTCTGTTACAAAGACATTTACTTCAAGTGATGAAGGAAAAACAGAAGTTTATGCAACAACAGTAAGTAAACATGAAATCACTGTAAAAGCTAAGAAAGATAATGTTGAATTAACATCTGTAAGAAATTTTTATGTTTCAAAGAAAGGACTTGCTTTAGGCGGAGACATGAGCGATAAGATTAAGTTAAGTAAGCTTAACTGTTCATGGTACTATAACTGGTCAACAGAAGCTTTTAATAAACCGTTGGATGAAGGTGTTCAGCATATTCCTATGATGTGGGGAAGCGGTGATGATAACAAAGAAGCAATGAAGAACTTGGTAACAACATCTAACTATATTTTAGGATTTAATGAACCTGATATTGGAACACAGGCTAATATTGAATTCTTTGAGGCTTCAAGTGTGTGGGATGAATATATTAAACCACTTAATATGAGAAAAGTTTCGCCTGCACCTGCAGCTCCGGGTGGAGACTCAGTTTGGCTTAAAAGATTTATGAAGGGCGATTATATTTGTAAGAATCCATGGGATGGAAGCTGGGGATTGTTCTATGACTACGAAGATGAAGCTACAAAAAAATTTGTTGAAGGAGAATCAGACAGTGTTGATTCTGTAGTGTTGCACTATTATAGAAACACAATTAACTTGAAAGGATTGCTTGATGCAGTGGAAACACTTTGGAATTCATATCATAAACCTATTTGGATAACAGAAATGTCATTATTTGGTGTCAAAGGAACAAGAAGTGACTTTAGTTATGAGCTACCTGAAAAGAGAGCTGAAATTCAGGAATATCTTGAAGGGGCAATGGAAGCATTAGATGCAAATCCACATGTAGAAAGATATTGCTGGTTCCCATATGATATTGATAGTACAAATGACATAGATTCTTTTAATGGTTCTGGTGGAACAGCAATGTTTGACTATTCATCAGGTGCATATACTGAACTTGGAAGAATGTATTCATCAAAGGGAAATCCGGAAGGGTATAATGCACAAACAATTTCAGATGATGAAATGTTTGTATATGTTCCGGAGGAAACAACAACACAGGCACCTACAACTGTGGAAACAACAACACAAGCACCAACAACACAGACACCTACAACAAAAAAGCAGGAAGAAACAACAAAGGCTGAGACTTTAAAGCAGGTAAAAGTAACAGGTGCGAAAAATATTAAAAAGAAATCTGTAAAAGTTACTTGGAAGAAAGTTGCCAAAGCGAAATCTTATCAGATTCAGTATGCAATGAACAATAAGTTTACAAAGAAAGCAAAGATTAAGAAAACAAAGAAATTAACTTATACAGTTAAAAAATTACGGAAAAATAAAAAGTATTACTTTAGAGTCAGAGCTGTTTCGAATGGTATTAACGGAAAATGGTCAAAGACAAAGAAAGTAACAATTAAGAAATAAACTGATTAATATAGTGATGAAGAGAGTTGATTAAAAATTGGCTCTCTTTTTTTACTTAATTTATTTAACAGGATAAATTAAATGAAAGTAATTGTAAAATTTGATACAAAAAGTAAGAATAATATAATATATTTACAATATTGGTGAAAAATACTTTTAAACAGTTGTAAAAACAGGTAAAACTAATAAACAATATATCTAAAAATGTTTCACCGTAAAACAAATTATGCAATATTACACATTTTTTAACGAATAAAAACAGTTTTATTCGTTAAAATCAACATTAAATGGTTGAGAAATAAAAACGTTTATGATATAATGGCGTTAATTGAAATGAGAGTGAAAGATTTCAAGTGTAAATTTAAGTTTTATTTAAAGGAGGAATTGAAAAGATGAGAAAAGTTTTCAATAAGGCATTAGCAGGTGTAACATCAGCAACTTTAATCGCAACACTTGCATTGGGAGTTAATTTCACAAGCACAGTTAAAGCAGATGGAGCAACAACAGTAGACACAGTATGGTCATTTACACAGGGTGGACAGTATAATCCAGATGAACCAGGCAATACTGGATATATTAAATCAGTAAATGTAGGTAATGATGTATTTTCTAACTGGGGAAGAGACAAGAATGAAAAGCAGACACAGACAGCAAGCAAAGCAACAACAGGATTTACATTGGATATTGAAAATACAGGTTGGGATGCAGGCTGGAAGAATAACCCGGTTAATATTAACCCATGGGCTGTAGAAGCATCAAACACTATTGAAGCTAAGGCAGGACATATTTACAAAGTATCATTTAAGGCTAAAGCATCAAAGAAGAAATATGGATATGTAGCCTTTGGAACAGATATTGTAACTGATCAAGCAACAGGTGCAACATTAACACCATATGACCAGGCACCAATTGAAATGAGTGATGATGCAACAAATCAGATTATTACATTAGGAACAACAGATAAAACATATACATTTACATTTACTAACTGGGTATCAGCTAAGGAAATTAAAACAAGTATTATGTTAGGTGCGTTTAATGCACAGTATGATTACGCCGGAAATAGTGTTAGTGACATTATTACTGAAAAAGAGGTAAACTGGAATGGTACAGTTGTTGTAAGTGATTTCACAATTACAGATGAAGGATTAAATAAGGAATTTGTTGTAGAACCACCTAAGCCAACACAGCCATCACAGCCATCACAGCCATCACAGCCATCAAAACCATCACAGCCAGCTGTTACTCCTGGAAACAATAATGGTGGAAATAATCAGCCAGCTGTAACTAAGCCAGCAGCTAAAAAACTTGCAAGAGTAGCTAAAGTTAAGGCTAAGAATAACAAGGCTAAAACAGTTAAGGTTACTTGGAGAAAAGTAGCAAAAGCTAAGAAGTACGAAGTTAAGGTTGGAAATAAAACTTATACAGCAAAGAAAGCTACTTTAACAGTTAAGAAGTTAAAGAAGGGCAAGACATACAAGATTAAAGTTCGTGCTAAAGCAAAAGGATTCAAAACAGGTGCTTGGAGCAAGACTGTAAAAGTTAAAATTAAAAAATAATACATAAAATTTATAAACTATTAGGTTACCCAATGCGTATGCATTGGGTAACTGTAACAATAAGAAGAGTTTATGTTAGTCGGGAGGACTTAAAGTGAGAAAGAGTATTTTAAAGAAAGCTACAGCAGTAGCAATGTCATTAACAATGGTTGTTGGAATGACAGGAGTTGTTTCAGCAGCACATGCTTCTAATGGAGCAGATGTTGCAACAAATGCTAAGGTTAGTTCATTTTCTATCTTGACAGAAGAAGATGGTGGAGTTTGGAAGAAAGCATTAGAAAATATCAGATCAGACAAATATCCTAATGGACAGGTTGCCGGAAAAGATTTCGTAACAGAAGGATGGCTTACAGATCAGAATGGTAAAATATCAACATCTAATATGGAAATGTTTGTTAAGAACACAGGATGGGATGGAGAGTACAACAAGTTCACAAACGCTTTAGTCGGAGATAATCCATGGGGATTAACAATGACAGTTAGTGACATTCCGGTTGAATTAGGTCGTAATTATACAATTTCTTTCAAGATTAAAAGTACATTAAAGGGTACTGTTACAAACGAAGAAACAAAGGAAGAAAAGACAGTAGATTCAAAACATATCTTATTCAAAGCATATGATCAGAAATCTAAAGGTGAACCAAGTGTAAACTTCACATCAATTTCAGGTGCTACTAGTGGTGGTTATATCACAGTAAAGAATGGTGATGATTATAAGACAGTAACAGCTACAGTTAAGATTCCTGATACAAGAAAGGCATTTGGCGGAGATGTTATGGGACTTAAGTTCGCTTTAGGTGCATTCGTCAAAACATTCCCAGAAGAAGTTAACATGAAGGGAACAGTTTATGTTAAGGATTTAAAGGTTATTGCAGGTAATCAGTATACAGTTAAGTTTACTAACGGAAGCCAGTCACAGGCTAAGTATGTTAATGCAGGAAGCCAGGTTACACCAGCAAGCTTTTCAAAGAAAGGCTACACATTAGCAGGATTCAAGAACAAAGCTACAGGTGCTATGTACAACTTTGGTTCAGCAGTTAACAGTGATTTAGAACTTGTTGCTGTATTTAATAAGACAGCTAAGCCTAGAAAACCATCAATTAAGGTTAAAGGTGCTAAGAAGAAAGCAACAGTTAGATATAAGAAGGTTAAGAATGCAGCAGGTTACCAGATTAAGTATTCTGCAAAGAAGAATATGAAGGGTGCTAAGACTAAGACAACTACTAAGGTTAAGTATACTATTAAGAAACTTAAATCAAGAAAGTTCACATATGTTCGGGTTAGAGCTTTTGCAAAAGATTCTACAGGACAGAAGGTATACGGTAAGTTCTCAGCTAAGAAGAAAGTATTCATAAAGTAATTAATTTTTAGATAACATAATATTAATCTTAGAGCAGGTGAAAGGGTGAAAAGATATTGTATGGTGTATGCAGTATTTTTCGCCCTTTTATTTTCTTTTAAAAAGAAAATAATAAAATTAAAAACAAACAATTTATTATCAAATATAAATTGTAAAATTAATATAATAAAGAGGGTACCTTTTATAGGAAGGAGATTACAATATGAAAGGATTTAAAAGAATCACTTCAATTGTTTTGGCATTAGCTATGGTTGTGACAAGTATTGCGATAAGTGGACCTGTTACTGTAAAGGCTGACAATGCAACAGACAATTGGAAAGCTAATGGTATTGTAAGTCCTAAACAGGACAAGTTAATTGGCGCAGGATACATTGATGTTAAATGGGATAACACATTAACAGACGTATCACAGTATAAAGTTTATGTTGATGGTGATTTAAAAGCAACAGTATCACCTTCATCAGACAAGACTATGAGTACAGAGTTCTATACAACACAGGTAAGTGAACATAATGTATATGTAGTTGCAACATTAAAGAACGGTTCAAACGTTCAGACAGCTAACAGACGTTTTTATGTAACAAAGAAAGGTGTTTGTGTAAACACTAAAGATATGGGTACAGCAGTAGATCCAGCCTCAATGAATGTTGGTTGGTATTACAACTGGGATTGGAAATCATTTAAAGATATGAACTTCTCAAACAAGAAGTTTGATGATTTGGAATTTGTACCAATGATTTGGGGCGACAGCATGACAGAAACAAGCGAGATTTTTGATAATGTTAAGAGCAAAGGTTATAAGTATTTATTAGCTTACAATGAACCTGATTTAAAATGGGAATCAAATGTAAGACCTGATGTTATGCAGTATAGATGGAATGACTGTGTAAATAACAAAGGTAATGTAAGACTTGGTTCACCGGCAGTTTCAGTTTTCCCTACATGGTCAAACGATTGGTGGACACCATTCTGGAACTCAATGGCAGCAGACAAGAAGAATGCTATGTCATTTATAGCGGTTCATTCATACCAGAAGAGCTATGATGGAGCTAAGTCAGCACTTCAGTACCTTCAGGCAATTGATGAATGCTGGGAAACTTATCATAAGCCAATCTGGATTACAGAATTTGCTTTTTGGAAATTCAGCATTAACGATGCAGCAGGATGTGCAAAAGTACAGGAATTTATGAAGATCGTTATTAAAGGTCTTAATGAAAGAAGCTATGTTGAAAGATATTCATGGTTCTGTCCAAATATAGAAGAAGATGCAGCAAGCTCATCAAGTATCTTTAATTACAAGACTGGTGAATTAACAACATTAGGAAAGATTTATGCACAGATTGGAAATCCTTCAGGATATAATGCAAAAACGTATGGTGTAAGTTCTTACATTTCAACTAATACATCACCAGCAGCTTGTGCAGTAGCCATGCCAACAACATTATATAGCGCAAAAGCTAAAAAGAAAGCTTTCAAGTATCAGATTAAAGCTGTTTCAAGAGCAGCAGGATACCAGGTACAGTATGGTGTTAAGAAGAACATGAAAGGCTCAAAGAGCAAATATGTTAAGAAATTAAACGGAACAATTAAGATTAAGTTCACAAAGAAACAGAAAAAAAAGATTAAGAAGAAAAAACTTAAGAGAATTACATATTATGTACGTGTAAGAGCATATAAGACTCTTGATGGAAAGAGATTATATTGCGCTTGGAGCAGCAAAGATAAAGTTAAAGTTAAGACTAGATAGAAGAGGACATAAATATGAAGGTATTAAAAAAAATAACAACTTTAGTTTTGGTAGTAGCTATGGCATTTTCAGTGAATGTAACAGGTACATTCACTGAAAGTGTCAAGGCAGCTACAGAATTTCAGATAACAAGTCCAAGTGATAATGGTCTTGTTGCAGCAGGATACATTGACATTAAATGGAATAATCCGATAGGTGGAACTGCGTCAAAGTATAACGTTTATGTAGATGGTAATTATGTTAATTCAACTACATCAACAACATATGAATATTACACAACAAGTGTTGCATATCATACAGCATGGATTGAAGCAGAACTTTCTAATGGAGCAAAGGAATATACCAAGACAGTAAAATTCGGAGTATCTAAAAAAGGTTTAGCAGTTAATGATAATATGGGTAGAAGACTTGATCCTGTAGCAATGAATATGGGCTGGTATTATACTTGGGGAACGACCCCGTTCTTATATACAACATATGGTTCAGTGGAATTTGTACCTATGATTTGGGGAACAGGTTCAGAAAATGCAATTTCAAGAATAGCAAGCAGTGGCTATAAATACTTGTTGGCATATAATGAACCGGATATGCCAATGTATGATGCTAATGGAAACTTTGTAGGTGGAAGTAATGTAGACGTTAATACAGCGATTAGTCATTGGTATAAGTTTGCAGGTAAAAGTTATCATTTAGGCGCACCGGCACCGGCTCTTTGTCCGGCATGGGATAGCGGAACGTGGTTTAGAACATTTATGGATAGTGATTTGGTTGACAAGAGTACTATTGATTTTATTCCATTACATTGCTATTACGGAACATATGGTGGTGCAGCAGGAGCAAATACATTCCTTAAAGAAGTGGTAGACGCGACTTATAATATGTATCACAAACCTATTTGGATTACTGAGTTTGCAGTAAGTGGTTGGGGATATAGCAATGCTTCAAATAGAAAACAGGTTGAAGCATTCCTAAAAACAGCTATTGAAGGTTTAAATAAGAGAAGTTATGTTGAAAGATATTCATGGTTCTCATTTGACACTACAGACAATAGTAACGGTGCATCAGCATTATGGACTAATTCAACAGGTAAGCTTACAGATTTAGGCAATATTTATGTAAATAACGGTAACCCAACAGAGCTTGCAGCTCAGGGAAGTGCAGTTAATAAGTATCAGCCTTCATCAGACAATGGCTCAAACAATAGTAGCAATAACAATACCAATAACCAGCCACAGGTTAAAAAACCTGCAAGAGCAAAGATTTCTAAACTTAAAAATGTAAAAGGCAGAAAAGTAAAAGTATCTATTAAGAAAATCAAGAATGTTAAGGGATACCAGATTAAATATTCTGACAACAAGAAGTTTAACGGATACTGGCAGAAGAATTCAAAAAAGAAGACATATACAGTTAAGAAGTTAGATAAGAAGACTAAATATTACTTTAAAGTAAGAGCTTATGTAATAAATGGAAACAAGAAGTTATATGGTTCTTACAGCAAAGTAAAATCAATTACAGTTAAAAAGTAATTAGATCAAGTAGCCTAAAATGGCAGCATATTAAAAGAAGGGGTTTTAATAGCCTCTTCTTTTTGATATTATTTACGTATGTGACATTAAAATAAAAATCTGAAATTATGTCATTAGCAAATGTAGAGAGGATAGATTATGACTTCTAAAAATAAAAGAATATCATTAAAAGGAATATTTCAAATTATATTAATATTGATTTTGGGAGCCTCTGTTCTTGCAGCGTGTATTGTTGCAGTAATAAAGTATCAAAATGTAGAGGCTGCAAAAAGGGAGCAGAAAGCCAGAATCTCTGCAGCAGAGAAGATTGTAAAAGAAAAGGATAAGTGGAAAAGTGATACTTTCATTACACCGACATCAGGTTCACTTAAAGCAGCAGGATATATAACAATTGAATGGAAATCAGCCAAGAATATGGGAAAGGTTGAAGGCTATAAGTTATATATAGATAATGAAAAAGTGGCAGAAACAGATTCAAAGACTACATCTTTTGAATATTACACAACGAAGATACAATCCCATGAAATATATGTGGAAGCTGATATGCAGTATGGATCAGTTGTTTATTCTGATATTTACACTTTCTTTGTAAATAAGAAAGGCTTTTGTCTTAATAAAGATATGTCTATGAATGTAACAGCAACAGATTGGGGTACATCTTGGTATTATAATTGGGACATGACACCTTTTAGTTATGACTCATTTCAGGAGATGGAATTTGTACCTATGATGTGGTCGTCATTCCCGGGAGATAAAGACCAGATTGCAGTATTTCCAAAGATGGGGTATAAGTCAGTGTTAGCTTTCAACGAGCCTGACAGAGAGGATCAGGCAAACTTGGATGTTGATACGGCAGTTGAGGGAATGAAAGCTTTTCAGAACAAAGGAATACGTGTTGGAGCACCTGCAACATCTTTGTGTCCGCCATGGTCAGACAATTGGTTTGTGCCTTTTATGAAGAAGATGGAAGAACAGAACATGGATGTGGATTTTATACCAATACATCATTATTGGAACTGGTATGCAGATGAAGGGGCACAGGCATTTCTCGACCTTGTTGATGAAACATGGAAAATGTACCATAAGCCTATTTGGATTACTGAATTTGCTATTAGTGGAGATCCGGGTAAAACTAAATTCCAGAGAAAAGTAGTAATGCGATATATGAAAAAAGTTATTGCCGGACTTGATAAAAGAGATTATGTGGAACGTTACGCGTGGTTCTCGTTTAGTCCAACGGATTACAAAAACGGCGGTTCAGGTTTGCTTAATCATTATGAAGGCAAAATCACTGATTTAGGATATTTATATCAGAAATTAGGAATGCCTAAAGGATATGATAGAAACAATCCTGTTAAGGCTAAAGCTAATCCGAATGAAGATGTAATAAAGAAGTATTATATTACAGTAAAATAATCAGACATATTAGATGTTAAATAAGAAAATTATTACAAATAATCAGGCATTGATTAACTTAGTTAAAATATTAATATATAGTATCATTTATGGCATTTCAGAATAAAATATATAAAGGCGTGTTGACACTAAAGCCTATGAATGATATTATTACTTTAGTTAAATAATAGTAGAGGTTGCGCTACCTATTAGTACATTATAAGATGCCCCGGAGGCAGATGATTATGTTGGAAAGGATGTAGCGCCGAAGGAGAATCCACCGGAAGATTTATCCTGGGCATACGGTTAAGAACCGTATGACTGTCATCATTTGATGGAGAGCCATTATCGACAATCACATTGATGGAGAGCTACTTATAAGCATTCGGTGCGGTACTTATAAGGAGCTATGAAAGCTCCTTTTGTTTTGTAAAAAGTTACAAAATATGCTCCGGTTAATGGAAATTCAAAATACCACACAGGCTTAAAATAGCATACTAAAGTTTAATGAAATACATATAATTTAGGAGGTTTTGTAAATGTCAATTTTTACAGGCGCAGGTGTAGCAATTATTACACCATTTAATGAAGATGGATCAATTAACTTTGAAGAATTTGGAAAGATTATTGAAGATCAGATTGCAGGACATACAGATGCAATTATCGTATGTGGTACAACAGGTGAATCATCAACTATGGATGATGATGAACATCTTGCAACTATCAAATATTGTGTAGAAAAGGTAGCAGGAAGAATTCCTGTTATTGCAGGAACAGGTTCTAACTGTACAAGAGAATCGATTAATTTATCTAAGAAAGCAGAAGAAATCGGTGTTGACGGATTACTTTGTGTAACACCTTATTATAATAAAGCAACTCAGGCAGGTTTATACGAATATTACAAGGCTATTTCTGATGCTGTAAATATTCCTATTATTATGTACAATGTTCCTTCAAGAACAGGTACAAACATCCTTCCTGAAACAGCTGTTAAGATTGCAAAGGAAGTTAAGAACGTAGTTGCAATTAAGGAAGCATCAGGTAATATTTCACAGGTTGCTAAGTTAGCAGCTTTAGCTGACGGATGCATTGATATTTATTCAGGAAATGATGATCAGGTATTACCTATCTTATCATTAGGTGGTAAGGGTGTTATTTCAGTATGGTCTAACGTTGCACCAAAGCAGGTTCATGACACAGTTCAGTCATTTATGGATGGAGATATTGCAAAGGCAACAAAGATGCAGTTAGAAGCAATTGATTTAATTGGTGCATTATTTAGCGAAGTTAACCCAATTCCTGTTAAGGCTGCAATGAGCATTTTAGGTTACAAGGCAGGTCCTATGAGAGCACCTTTAACAGAATGTTCAGATGAACATAAAGAAGGTCTTAAGAAAGCTATGAAAGAATACGGAATTTTATAAATTACAGTGTGAAAAAGTCATATCCCACCGGTGCATGCACAATGGTGGGATAATGGCTTTAGGACACGCTGTGTAATAAAGACTTACGGAGGTTAAAATGGTAAATGTAATAATGCACGGTTGCAATGGCCATATGGGAAGAGTTGTAACAGAACTTATTGAAAAAGATGAGAATGTTCAGATAGTAGCAGGTATTGATGCTTACACAGGCGTTCAGAATGAATACCCTGTATTTCCATCAATTAAGGAATGTACAGTTAAGGCTGATGTTATTATAGATTTTGCAGTAGCACAGGCAGTTGACGGATTACTTGAATATGCTGTAGAAACAGGTACACCTGTTGTTCTTTGTACAACGGGACTTAGTGCGGAACAGCTTGAAAAAGTTAATCAGGCAAGCAAAAAGGTAGCAATTCTTAAGTCAGCTAATATGTCACTTGGAATTAATACTTTAATGAAGCTTCTTAGAACAGCAGCAGATATTCTTGCTAACAGAGGTTTTGATATTGAAATAGTTGAAAAACATCATAATCAGAAGCTTGATGCTCCAAGTGGAACAGCTTTAGCTCTTGCAGATTGTATGAATCAGGTATTAGATAATGAATATGATTATACTTATGACAGAAGTACAGTAAGACAGAAGAGAAAACATAATGAAATCGGTATTTCAGCAGTTCGTGGTGGTACAATTGTTGGTGAACATGATGTTATCTTTGCAGGAACAGATGAAGTAATCCAGATTTCACATACAGCATACTCAAAGGCAATTTTTGCTAAGGGGGCTATTGATGCTGCAAAGTACATTGCAGGAAAAGAAGCCGGAATGTACAATATGGCAGATGTAATCGGATAAGATTAATATAGAAAGTTTTTTTAGAATTTTATATGGAAATTATTTTAAATTTGAAACTTTTTTATGCACAGAAAATGCTTTTTGTATTCTCTGTGCATTTTCTTTTTTGAGGAAAAATTTTAAAAATGTATATTTTTTTTGAAAGTGCAAAAAATAATCCTATACCGAACAAAATTTTAAATTAAGTTGGAGGATTTATAGTATGAACACTTTAAGAAATTACTTACTTGTATTTACTATGGCATTAATGTCAGTTTGTTTTGTGGCTTGTGGAAATAATACCACAACAGACAACGAAACAACTACAGCAACAAATCAGGAGTCATCTTCTGAAAATACTACGAAGGGTGGAAATTCAGGAAAAGTTGACAACAAAAATGATGGTGTTATAGGAGATATTGGTGACGATATAGAAGAGGGTGTAGATGATATTGTTGGGGATGGCAATGATGAAAATACAACTGATACAACAAATAATCAGAATCAGACAAAGAACAACAATAAGACAACTACAACAAAGAAGTAGATTATATAGTTTCAAACGAAAACAGCCGTAATTGGTACTATTTTTAGACTTTTAGCATATCATATTATGATAATGATAATCGTAGGTTGTTATGGCTTATAAAATAATTTTAGATCCGGGACACGGCGGATCAGACCCAGGAGCGACTTTTAATGGAAGACAGGAGAAGGATGAAGCCCTGGGTCTTGCTATGTCTGTGGGAAAACTTTTGGAAAACGCAGGCTTTGATGTTGCATATACAAGAACTACAGATGTTTATAATACACCTTTTGAAAAAGCAACAATTGCCAACAATATGGGGGGAGATTTATTTGTTTCATTCCATAGAAATTCTGCACCTAACGCAGATATGTACAACGGAGTGCAAACACTGGTGTACAATGACCAGGGATTAAAGGCTGAACTTGCCAGAAATATTAACGAGAACCTTGTGGCACTTGGTTTTGCTGACAAAGGAGTAGTGGAAAGACCTAATCTTGTAGTTTTAAAAAGAACAAAAATGCCTGCTGTTTTGATAGAGGCAGGTTTTATTAATTCGGCTGTGGATAATGAAATCTTCGATAATAAACAAAACGAAATTGCCCAGGCTATTGCCGATGCAATAATTGATACTTTATATGATAGAGGCATTCATGCAAATGACTGTAAACCTAACAATAGTCAGAGCTATTCGGTTCAGGTGGGGGCTTTTAGAAACAGACAATTGGCTGAAAGTCTTAACCTGCAGCTTAGAAGACAGGGATTCCCGTCAAGAGTTGTAATAGAAGACAATCTATTTAAAGTAAGAGTTGGAGATTTCAGGACACTGGATAATGCGGTGGCAATGGAATTGAAACTAAGGTTGCTTGGATATAATACTTTTGTGGTAAGTTGAAGCTTGAATTATAATTAAGAGTACTCTGTTGCTGGAATATTTTTTAGTTGAAATATTTTATTATTGAAAAATACATTAGGAATAAAAATACAGAAAAAGATAGTGTAACTTTCGGATGGTTGAAAACCGATAATTACACTATCTTTTATTTTATGAAAAAAATTAACTATGAAGGTGGAAATGATTTAACAAAGTTGATACAATAAGAAGATGTAATATTTTAATATAGAATAAATCTAGAATATAAGTTGAAAAGTAAAGATACATATGAGATAGAAATATGCTAATGTGTACAAAATAGGGCATAACAGTATATATCGGTATATATCAAATCGGAAAGGATTAAAGATAAAATGAACAATGGATTCGTAAAGGTTGCTGCGGCAACACCAAAAATAAAAGTAGGTGACTGTGGTTATAACGGAGCACAGATTTGCAAAATTATAGATGAAGTGTATGATAATGGAGCTCAGCTTGTGGTTTTTCCTGAGTTGTGCATTACAGGGTACACTTGTAGTGATTTATTTTGGCAGAAATCAATGCTTGATATGGCAAAAACTCATTTGCAGTTTATTGCAGAGCATTGCGAAGATAAGGAGATTGTGGCAATTGTTGGATTGCCAATGATTTATAGAAGTAAGCTTTATAACGTGGCAGCGGTTATTTATAATGGAGAGATTTTAGGTCTTGTGCCAAAGACTTATATACCTAATTATTCTGAATTTTATGAGGCACGTCATTTTACAAGTGGCAAAAATAAAGACGGATATGTAATGATTGGCGAAGAAGAAGTACCTTTTGGAACAGAGATTTTGTTTAATTGTGTTAATTTTGAAAACTTTAGTTTTGCAATCGAAATTTGCGAGGATTTGTGGGTTCCTAATCCACCAAGTACAAGCCATGCTCTTGCAGGAGCCACAGTTATTGCAAACCTTTCAGCAAGTGACGAAACAACAGGAAAAGATATTTACAGAACCGGTTTGGTAAGCGGTCAGTCAGCAAGAACTCTTAGCGCATATATTTATGCAGATGCAGGAGAGGGTGAATCTACAACGGACTTGGTTTTTGCGGGGCACAATATTATAGCTGAAAACGGTAATATTTTGTCACAGTCTAAGAGATTTGAAAATCAGACTATTTACGCAGATATTGACCTTGACAGATTAGCAGCAGAGAGAGCAAAAATGACTACTTTTATTCCTGATGAAGAATTGTCTTATGAGGAAGTTGAAGTGGAATTGGAGCCAATAGATTTTGAAGTGGAAAGAGTGATAGATAATGCACCTTTCGTCCCATCAAATACTAATGAAAGAGAGAAAAGATGCGAGGAAATTCTTTCAATTCAGACAATGGGACTTAAGAAAAGATTGGAGCATACTAATTGCAAAAACGCAGTTGTGGGAATTTCAGGAGGCCTTGATTCAACATTGGCATTGTTGGTTACAGCAAGAGCTTTTGATAAGTTAAATCTTGACAGAAAGGGAATTATTGCAGTTACAATGCCCGGTTTTGGAACAACTGACAGAACATATACTAACGCAGTTTCAATGATTGAAAAGTTGGGATGTACTTTTAAGGAAGTAAACATTAGTGAAGCAACAGTTCTTCATATGAACCAGATTGAACATGATATTAACATTCACGATGTAACATACGAAAACGCACAGGCAAGGCAGAGAACATATTTGCTAATGGATTTTGCAAATGAACACAATGGAATGGTAATTGGTACAGGAGATATGTCAGAACTTGCACTTGGATGGGCAACATATAATGGCGATCATATGTCAATGTACGGTGTTAATGCAGGCGTTCCAAAAACACTTGTAAGACACCTTGTAAAATATTTTTCAGATACATGTGAAGACAAGGAACTTTCAGATGTTTTAAATGATGTTTTGGATACACCTGTAAGCCCTGAATTATTGCCACCTAAAGACGGCAAGATTGCTCAGAAAACAGAAGATTTAGTTGGCCCTTATGAGCTACACGATTTCTTCCTTTACTATATTTTGAGATTTGGATACACACCAACAAAAATATATTTTCTTGCAAAAATGGCATTTAAAGGAATATACCACAAAGAAACAATATTAAAGTGGTTAAAAACATTCTACAGAAGATTCTTCTCACAGCAGTTTAAACGAAGCTGCCTTCCTGACGGACCAAAAGTAGGAACAGTAGCAGTTTCACCAAGAGGAGACTTGCGAATGCCAAGCGATGGCTGTGTAAGAGAATGGATGAACCAGTTGGAAAACATAGAGTAGTTGAAGAATTATAGAATGAAGATTAATCATATACAAAGCTTAGTATAAGAATTGTTGAAATAAATGAAGCTAAAAATCCCCCGTTGGACATAAGCTGGTCTAACGGGGGATTTTTCATTTGAAATATTTGCAATGTGGGCGGAGAGATGAAGTTTTTCATAACTTTTATGTTTTGTCAATGAGTAAGTTATGATTTTAGACTTGCATAGAACTTGTTGCTTCAATTTTTATATAACCAAAATGAAAGATAAGATGAATTGTTATGAGTTTATCACACATCAGTTGGAAGGAGTTGCCACATAGAAAAGGAATTAGCATATCCTGAGACAATTCAGTATCATATCCTGAAGTGATTACGTGTCATATAGCAAAAAAATCATACAGACCGTAATTGAAGAACCAGATTACGTGTGAAATGAAGAAAAGTTCAATATGATACGTAAAATAGAAAATGAAAAAGCTGAATTACGTGTCATATAGCAAAAATTTCATATAGACCGTAATTGAAGAAATGAATTACGTGTGAAATGAAGAAAAGTTCAATATGACACGTAAATTGTAAAATAAAAAAGAAAAATTACGTGTCATACGACAAAAATTTCATATAGACCGTAATTCCCAAAATAAATTACGTGTCATACAAAAAACAATTCATATGACACGTAAATCCAAATGAACAATTCATCATACTGTTTTAGGGTGAATAATCACGCAAAAACATTAATTCATACGAAGCAAAAATAAGAATAACCAATATTGATTATAAAAATTCTTTCTATTCCCCAACTTTCCCTTTCTCAATTGTATCTTGTATAGCATTATATAATATTGTATATGTATATTTGCTATTGTCATCAAACTTAATGTTTTCAAGTGATTGGTTTGTAACTATTTGATTTGCTATATCGTTGAAAGCAGGTTCTACTAAAGGATACATTGTTGTGATTGTGTTGCTAACATTGTCAACCGTTATGGAGTTAATGTGATTATCATCAAGTGTTACTTTTACATCCATGGGATTGCCGTTAAGTGTGACACATGATGTGTAAACTCCAGGTTCGTATACTCCGGTATTTTCCTCTTTTTCCTGCTTGTTTCCTCTATTATAAAACATTATTACAAGTGATATAATCAGGATTATACCAAGGAGTATGAAGACTAAGGTATAAATAAGCTCCCTTAGATGAAATACCATAAATTTTGGACTTTTTGCCATACAAACTCCTTCAAAAATTTTATTTCTTATATTCTAATTTATTATTAAAGATTAAAAAATATGAAAGAAAAATATATGGGACATTTTTGTCCTATGAATATTGATATTATATTAGTAAAGTTGATATACTAGTAGCATTGGTAAAGAGTTAGCATGATAATAGTAAATAAGATTTAAGAAAAGAGTTAGCAGGATAATAGTAAATAAGATTTAAGAAAAGAGGTATAAATGGCAGTACAATTTATTGTTGGCAGAGCGGGAGCCGGAAAGTCCCATTATTTATATGAAAAGTTAATAGAGAAGTCTTTGATATATAGAAATAAGAATTTTATTGCAATTGTACCGGAGCAGTTTTCTATGGAAACACAGAAGCAGATTCTTACAATGCATCCTAATAGGGGAAGTTTCAATATTGAAGTTACAAGCATGACAAGACTTGCCTATACGGTTTTTGAGGAGCAGGGGTTTAATGAATACAAAGTTATGGATGACTTAGGCAAGACTCTTATTATGAGAAAGGTTATGGAACAGTGTAAGGATAAACTTACAATCTATAAGTCTAAGACATCAATGCCCGGATTTGCTGAGAAGATGAAGACTATTGTATCGGAATTTAAGCAGTACGGGATTACTGATGACGTTTTAAATAATATGAAGGCAGAATGCGATTCTAAGCCACTGCTCAGACATAAGCTTAATGATGTGGAAATTATAAGTGATGCTTTTAATGAGTATATTAAAGAGAAGGTTATAACAACAGAGGACGTTTTAACTATTTTTTGCCAATATATTTCTAGTTCTGATTTTATAAAAAATACTTATTTTTACATAGATGGATTTACAGGATTTACACCTATTCAGTATCAGGTTCTTGAACTTTTGATTAAACATTGCGCAGGGGTAAAGATTGCAATTACATTACCGGAAGATGAATTTCAGTCATTGAGAAATGCGTATAGCAAAGGAAATAATGCAATTAGCAAATATGAATTATTTAATCTAAGCAAGGATACTTTATGGAAGCTTAAAGATATAATCAACAGAAACAATATTGAGCAACAGGAAACTGTAATTGTTGGAGAAGGACAGGCTCCATATAGAATTAGAGATAATAAAGAGTTAACTTTTTTGGAAAAGAATCTGTTTAGAAATAATTCATCTAAATATAGAGATAACTGTAAAGCGTTGGAAGTTCACAGTATGTCCAATCCAAGAGAAGAGGCAGCTTATGTTGCAGGCAGAATTTCGGAGCTTATTGTGGACAAAGGATATAGATATAATGATATTGCTGTAATTACAGGTGATATGGACGGTTATTACAGATATATTGAGGAAGAGTTTTCCAAGAATAATATACCTGCATTTATTGACCACAAGCATAATATTGCTTCAAATCCTTTTGTTGACGGAATAAAGGTGGCAATTGAGATTGTTGAAAAGGATTTTTCTTATGAAACAGTATTCCATCTTATCAGATTAGGTTTTCTTCCAATTGACAGGGAGGCTGTAGACATAATGGAGAATTATGTTTTGCAGTCAGGAAGACGTGGTTTCAAAAGTTATGGCAGACTTTGGGAGAAGGCTTACAAGGGAATGACTGCTGAAGAACTTGATATGGTTAATCAGGCAAGGGAGAAGCTAGTTGAGATTATCAGACCTTTAAGAGAAGAATTAAAAAAGAAAAAGGCTACTGTAAGAGAGTATACTAAGGCGGTATATCAGTTTGTACAGGCTAATAATATGCAAAGACAGATTGACGATTATAGAATTGAATTTCAGAATCAGGGTGAGATTAGCAGAGCCAAAGAGTATGAGCAGGTTTATGTGACAATCATAACTCTTTTAGACAGAATAGTTGAATTAATGGGAGATGAAGTTTTAACAATTAAGGAATATAAGCAGATTCTTCAGGCAGGTTTTGAAAGTGTGAAAGTGGGAATTATACCTCCGGGACTTGATACAGTTATGGTAGGTGATATTGAAAGAACAAGATTGAAAGATACTAAGAGAATTATTTTCTTTATGGGAGTTAATGACGGAATTATTCCAAAAGCAGGTCAGGCAGGGGGAATAATTACGGATACAGATAGAGAGTTTTTAGAAAATAATAATTATATTCTGGCTCCTACGGCAACGGACAATGTTTTTAAACAGAAATTTTATTTGTACACAATATTTGCCAAGCCTACGGAGAAGATGTGCATTACTTTCAGTAAGTCGGGTTCAGACGGGGCAACAAGAAGAAAGTCTTATATAATAAGTACTTTAATGAATCTTTTTGAAAATCTTAAGATTATAGATGAGGATGAAAGTGAAATAACTTTAAACCAGGTTACTACAAGAAGTAAAGCTTTGGATTACCTTTCTCAGAATATATATGAATATTCGAAGGAAGGTGACAGTGGAATCTTTAAAGAGTTGATGGCAACAGTTATGAAGAATAAGGAATATAGCAAGGTAATAAACTTAATGTTTGACGGAGCTTTTTATTCAGCAAAGAATCCAATTCTGGATGAAAATGTTGCAAGACAGTTGTACGGAAATAAAGAAAATATTGGAATTACAAGATTGGAACGTTTTGCAGCCTGTGCATATTCTCAGTTTTTAAATAATGGCTTGAAATTAGGAGAGCGAAAGAAATTTGAACTTGCCGCATTTGACATAGGTAATTTATATCATTCAGCAATTAAGGACTTTTTTGATACTATTAATACGAATAATATTAAATGGGCAGACTTGGATGATAAAAAAAGTGAAAATATTATAAATGACAGTATTGAAAAAGTAATGGAGCAATATGAAAATGATGCTTTAAATGATATTGCAAGGTCTGCATTTATAAAGAAGCAGGTTAAAGATACATCAACAGAAACTGTAAATGCATTGGTTAAGCATATCAGATCAGGAAATTTCCTGCCAAGAGAATACGAGCTGCGAATTGCCCACGGAAGAGTAGACAGAGTGGACACTTTTGAAGATGGCAACAATATATATGTTAAGGTAATTGACTATAAATCAGGAAACAAAGTTTTTAATGTTACGGAAACTTTCTTGGGATTGCAGATGCAGTTAATGGTTTATTTAAAGGATACTGTGGATTACATTAAGAAAAATAATCCGGATAAGAATGTTTATCCGGCAGCAGGTTTGTATTTTCATGTTTATGATCCATATGTTTCGGAAATTGACTGTGAGAAAGCTGTGAGTGATTTTAGAAAAAATAATCCGGACAGTGAGTTAAGTGATGAAGAATTGAAAAAGATGGCTATAGAAAAGGAGCGTTTTAAGGCATATAGAATGTCAGGTCTTGTGGCAAAAGAGATTGAAATTGTAAATGCAATGGACCATGACACTATTACAAAAACAGGTTCTTCAGCAATATTGCCGGTTAATATTACAAAAAGCGGTGTTGATGCAAGAAGTACAGCCATTGAAACAAAAACTTATTCTAAATTTATTAATCATGTTTCAAATATGGCAGGAGAAATGCAGGACAAGATTATAAAAGGAGACATTAGCATTAATCCGGTAGAAGGTGCATGTGATTATTGTCCTTTTGGTGGAATATGTAATTTTGACAGAAAACTTGGAAGCAGATACCGTCAGGTTGAAAAAGTATCACTAAGTGATATTGAGGAGAAGTGTAATGAAGTGGACAGATAAACAGCAAAAAGTTATTGATACAAGAGATAGAAACATACTTGTTTCAGCAGCAGCAGGTTCAGGCAAAACAGCAGTTTTAGTAGAACGAATAATAAAGATGATAACAGATGAAGAAAATCCTACTGATGTGAATCAGCTTTTGGTTGTTACATTTACAAGGGCAGCCGCTTCTGAAATGAAGGAGAGAATTCGCGAAGCATTGGAGAAGATGGAAGAGGATAATCCCAATGACTTAAATGTTCAGAAACAGTTATCCTTAATTCATAATGCCAATATTTCTACAATTGACAGTTTTTGTGCAAGAGTTGTAAAGGATAATTTTGATAAGATAGACTTAGATCCTAATTTTAGAATTGCCGATGAGAACGAAATAGAAATGCTTCAATCTGATATTGTGGAAGAAATGTTGGAAGAGTATTATTTGTCGGCTGATGATGAGTTTATGGAATTGGCCGAAAAATATTCAACAGGAAAGACCAGCGACAGTATAGGGGAACTGATTCTTAGAATGTATAAGTTTGCCTCAGGTCAGATTGAGCCTGAGAAATGGATTAAAGAAGCCATAAGTGTATATGATGTTTCATCTAAAGAAGAAATGGAGCAGTCCAAGTGGATGCAGGGATATTTGGAATTGCAGAAAAACAGGTTAGAGGGAATATTAAGCCAGCTTAACATAGCTCTTACAATATCTGAAAGCGAGGATGGACCAAAGTGTGCCAAGGCTCTTACGCCTATTATTGACAAGTTACAGGAGATAACTGAAAGCATAACTTATAGCGCAATGCAAAGTGAACTTCAGAATATTCCATCAACAAGAGTGTCCGGTAAGAAGGATTGTAATGAGAGAAAGAAGGAGCAGGTTAAGGCAATAAAAAACGATGCCACAAAGGCAATAAAAGATTTAACAACTAAACAGTTTAATCTAACGTTGAATCAGGTTTTTGAAAGCATATGTGAAACAAAATCAAGTGTTGAATATATTGGAAAATTAACCCTTGAATTTATGAAGCGACTTAAGGAGCAGAAAGAAGAAAAGGGCATAATGGATTTTAACGACCAGGCGTTTTTTGCTTTACATATTTTAAATGACTATGACAAGGATGGAAATCTTGTACCATCTGAAACAGCAAAAAATATGGCAACTCAGTTTAAGGAAATAATGATTGACGAATATCAGGACAGTAATATTATTCAGGAAGCTATTTTGTCAGCCATAACTAAAGGTTTTGGCATAAATAATATGTTTATGGTAGGAGATGTGAAGCAGAGCATTTACAGATTCCGTAATGCAGAACCTAAACTTTTCCTTGAAAAATATAATAGTTTTTCAGATGATCCTAGTGCAGACAGTGTGAAGATTGTTCTTGACAAGAATTTTAGAAGCCGTAGGGAAGTAATTGAAAGTGTAAACTTTTTATTTGACTTTGTAATGCATGAAGAAGTAGGAGGCATTGATTACAAAAACGGCAATGGCCTTGTACTTGGAGCAGATTATGATGAGCCACCTGCAGGACAGGATAATTCAACAGAATTTGTAATGGTTGAAGGTGGAGATAAAAGTGATGAGGCAGCTTATGTTGCAAGAAAAATAAAAGAGATTACTAATCCTGAAACCGGGTTAAAGATAACTGAAAAAGGTAAAGACATGCGACCTGTAAGATATGGAGATATAGTTATTCTTTTAAGAAGTATGAAGGATAATAGTGATATTTACAGAGAGCAGTTGGAGAATAATGGAATACCTGTTTTTGCAGAATCAAAGACAGGATATTATAAAACAATGGAAGTTATGACTATTACAAATATGTTGTCAATTATAGATAATCCAAGACAGGACATACCTTTGGCAGCAGTACTTACTTCTCCAATGTTTGGTTTTGATTCAAATCAGTTAGCAATTATAAAAACAGAAAATGTTTGTGAAAGTTTTTATGATTGTGTAGAACAATATTCTTTATCAGGAAGTGATGTGGAACTTAGAACAAGACTGACAGAGTTTTTGAATACACTTACAAAATTTAGAAATATGGTTCCGTATACAACTGTATATGATTTAATTAATACATTGTTAGATGAAACAGGTTATGCTTTTTATATAAGATCAATGCCCGGTGGAAAGAAACGTCTTTTAAATATTCAGGCATTAAAAGAGAAAGCTGTGGCATATGATGAGACAAGTTACAAGGGTCTGTTTAACTTCTTAAGATATATTGAGAAGATTCAGTATCTTGCAAAAGATGACGGTGAGGCATCAACAGTTAATGAGAATGACAATATAGTAAGAATAATGTCCATTCATAAAAGTAAAGGATTACAGTTCCCTGTAGTATTCTTGTGCAATACTAATGGAACAAGCAAGAATGAGGCAAATCAGCTTGTGTCAGGGGCAGATGGAAACATAGGAATAGACTGCATTAATAATAAATTAAAGACTAAACAGACACCTCTTCTAAAAACATATATCAGAATGTCTAATAAGGAAGAGGATGTGGCAGAAACATTGAGAATTCTTTATGTTGCATTAACAAGAGCAAAAGAGAAATTATATATTACAGGGCTTGTTAAGAATGCTGAAAAGCAGATTGGAGAATTTGAAAGTCAGATATATGATAATAGTGAATTAATGCTTTATAATGATGTTATTGGTGCAAAAACCATAATGGAGCTAATTGGAAAAACAATTGGCAGAAATAAGGCTTTTGACTGTGTAAGAACAGATAAAGATGCAACTGAATGTGGTAATCCTTTATATGATAAGGATAGTTTTATTAAAGTGAAAGTGGAAGAACAGCCGGATGTTATATTAGGACTTGCAGCAGAAGATATAACAGACAGTATTAAAAAAGAAACTATGCTTATGGAAATGAAGCAGTTGGCAAACAAAGAAAATGCATCAATTGAAAAACTTTTCCAAAGGTTTCAGTTTCAGTATCCATATATTGAAGATATTACTCTACATTCAAAGGCAAGCGTTACGGAAATTAAGAAGCAAAGCCAAGGTATGGAGCAGGAAGAAGAACAGGATGCATTTCAGGCTTTTGGAGAAGAAGTGGAATTACCGGAAATTATACCTGATTTTGAAAAAGAAGATATTGATGAGCCACAATATCTTACAGGTGCAATGAGAGGTACAGCGTACCACAGAATTTTTGAACTTCTCGATATGGAACTTGAAGAATATAATCAGGAAACAGTGAAGAAGATGATTGACGGTTTTGTTGATGCAGGTTTAATAGACAGAATGGGTGCAGCATCTGTTATGCGAAAGGATATAATTGATTTTACAAAGTCTGATTTGTTTAGAAGAATGAAGAAGGCATATGCTAATAATCAGCTATATAGGGAACAGAATTTCTTAATGGGAGTTCCGGCCTGTGAAATTAACAGCAATACCACATCAAAAGAAACAATGATTATTCAGGGGATAATTGATTTATGCTTTGTAGAAAATGATAAATATGTTATTGTAGACTATAAGACAGACAAAGTTGACACAATGGAGGAACTTGTTGAAAGATATCATGTTCAGTTAGAATGCTACAAACTTGCAATTGAGCAGATACTTGGCAGTGAGCCGGGAGTTAATAAGGTTTCTGAAATGATTATTTATTCAGTTCATCTTGGTCAGCAGATAACTATAAAATAATGGAGAGTACAATATGATTTTTCCTAAATACATTAAAAAAGGTGATACCATTGGAGTTACTGCAACTTCAAGCGGTATTGTAAATGAATTGAAACAAAAAAGAATAAAGAATGCAATTAAGAATTTTGAAAACAGAGGATACAATGTTAAGGTTACTGACAATGTATATACGTCTGACTGGAGAGGTTGTAGCTCGACAGGAAAAGAAAGAGGAGAGCAGTTTTATGAACTTATAAAAAATAAAGATGTTTCCTGTATATTTTCAGTAGCAGGTGGGGATTATTTAATGGAGATGCTTGAATATGTGGATTTTGAAAGTATTAAGAATAATCCTAAATGGTTTCAGGGATTTTCAGATAACACAACATTGATTTATCCAATTGTTACAAAATGTGACGTGGCAGCAGTTTATGGTTGTCATATAAGTGATTTTGGAATGAAACCATGGCAGAAACCTGTTGAAAATGCGTTAGGTGTTCTGGAAGGAACTGTAAAGAAACAGGAATCTTTTGATTTTTATGAATCAGACAGACACGAATATGTAACAGGTTTTGAAGGATATTGTAATGATGAGAAAGTCAACTGGGTTAATGGCAGAGGTGAGGAAAAAATTGAAATTTCAGGAAGACTTGTTGGAGGCTGTCTTGATGTATTGGCTTTCTTAATTGGAACAAAATATGACGGAACAGAACAGTTTATTGAAAAGTATAAAGATGACGGAATTGTATGGGTTCTTGAAAGTTTTAATATGGAAGACGTGGTTCTTATAACTCATTTATGGCAAATGAAGGAAAAAGGTTACTTTAAAAATGCAACAGGGTTTGTTTTTGGTCGCCCATTAATGTATAATACATGGATAGAGCAACCATATAAGGATGCAGTTATGTCTGTACTTGGGGATTTAAACGTGCCTATTATTTTTGATAGTGATATAGGACACAAAGGACCTCAGTTTTCTGTTATAATGGGAGCTAAGGCTAAAGTTACAAGCAAAAATGGAAAAGGAGTTTTAGAATATGCTTGAGTTAAAAGATGTTAGATTTAGCGTGACTGATGAAAAGGGACAGCTAAAGAATATAATTAATGGCATAAATCTTAAAATAGATGAAGGAAAATTTGTTGCAATAACAGGACCAAACGGTTCAGGTAAGTCCACACTTGCAAAATTAATTGTTGGTATTATAAAGCCAACATCAGGTCAGATTTTATATAATGGGCAGGACATTACGGAAATGTCAATTACAGACAGAGCAAAGCTTGGAATAAGTTTTGCATTTCAGCAGCCTGTACGTTTTAAGGGAATTAAAGTATTAGACCTTTTAAGAATTGCAGCAGGAAAGCAGCTTACTATTAGTGAAGCCTGTGAATATTTGTCAGAGGTTGGACTTTGTGCAAGAGATTACATTAACAGAGAAGTGGATGCAAGTCTTTCAGGCGGAGAACTAAAACGAATTGAAATAGCAACTATTATTGCAAGGGGAACAGAGCTTTCTGTATTTGATGAACCGGAAGCGGGAATTGACCTTTGGAGTTTTAATAGTTTGATTAAAGTGTTTGAAAAGATGCAGCTTGAAAATAATAATTCTATTCTTATTATTTCACATCAGGAAAGAATATTAAACATAGCAGATGACATTGTTTTGTTGGCAGATGGGTTGATTAAGGCTCACGGTAACAAGGAAGAGATTCTTCCAATGGTACTTGGTACTAATAGCGATGGCATATGTAAGAAATTAAAAGCATAGATGGAATAGTGTAAGGAGAATTGTTATGGATAAAATACAGATGGAATTATTTGAGCAACTTACAGGATTACATGAGATTCCTGCCGGTGCTTATAATATCAGGGCAAATAGCAAAAAGGATAGCAGAAATACAACTGCAAATATAGATATTGTAACTAAAGAAGACAAAGACGGCATTGATATTTATGTTAAGCCGGGAACAAAAAATGAAAGTGTGCACATCCCTGTTGTAATCAGCAAGACAGGTTTGGAGGAATGTGTATATAATGATTTTCATATTGGTGAAGGTGCAGATGTGCTTATAGTAGCAGGATGCGGAATTCACAATAGTGGGGACAAGCTTTCCAGACACGATGGAATTCATACATTTTACATTGGTAAGAATGCCAGAGTAAAGTATGTTGAAAAGCATTATGGCAAAGGCGATGGGAATGGTGAAAATGTTATGAACCCTACAACTATTGTAAATATAGAAGAGGGTGGATATATGGAAATGGAAACTGTTCAGATTAAGGGAATAGATTCCACTAACCGAGTTACAAAGGGAAAACTTGACAAGGATGCCAAGATTGTAATTACTGAGAGAATTATGACTCACGGAAACCAGACAGCAACAACACGTTTTGAAGTTGACATGGATGGTGACGGCTCAAGTGCCAATGTTATTTCCCGTTCTGTGGCAAGGGATAATTCAAAACAGATTTTTTATTCTGTAATTAACGGTAATGCAAGATGTAATGGTCATTCAGAGTGTGATGCCATTATTATGGATAATGCAAAGATTAGTGCCATACCGGAAATTACAGCTAATGATTTAGATGCTTCACTTATTCATGAGGCAGCTATAGGAAAAATTGCAGGGGAACAGCTTATTAAGTTACAAACTTTAGGTCTGACAGAAGCGGAAGCCGAAGGACAAATTGTTAACGGTTTCTTAAAATAAGGAGAATGTAATTTATGCTTCACAGCTTTTGATAATGGAATTACACATTTTGATTTGGCGAACTTAACGACATAGCACTTTAATTTCAAAGAATAATATTTAAAGACCTTAAATATATTTCAGTGATAGAGATTATTTAATTAAATTTAATAAGTATTGCAAAAAGCAATTAGAGTTAGATTAAGTTTAGTTAAAGATTTCGGAAAGAAATATGTTTGAGGTCTTTTTTATGAATGAAAAAATAGATAATACATTAAATATAGCATTGAATCTGCCGGAAGAAGATTTGGAAAAGTCTCAGGAATTATCTGTGGGAATAGAAAATGATATTTGGGAGTTAATTATAAGATATCAGGGGGATTTGGATGAACTAAGGAGATTGCCTAATGTTAACGTAAGAGAATTATCTAATGGATATGCAGTTATAACAACACCTAAAAACTTAATTGATGCAATTAGCAATTTAGAGCAAATTATTTTTATTGAAAAACCTAAGAGATTAGAATATAGCGTACTAAATGGAAAGAGAGAGTCTTGTATTAATCAGGTGCAACAGGACAATTTTTTTAATAATGGAATGGGTTTGTTTGGAGAAGGCGTTATTGTTGGCATTGCTGACAGTGGAATTGATTACACCAATTCGGTTTTTAGAAATCAGGACGGAAGTACGAGAATTTTAAGATTGTGGGATCAGGTAACGGATACGGTTTATAGTGAATCGGATATTAATCAGGCTTTGATGCTTGAAAATTCTTATACGAAAGTTAATTCAAGGGATTTAACAGGACATGGAACTCATGTTGCAGGAATTGCTGCTGGAAATTTTGCAGACAATAAAAATAATAATCTTGGAATTGCAACAAAAAGCAAATTAGTAATTGTAAAAATGGCAACAGCAACAGAAAATTCTTTTCCAAGAACAACGCGGCTAATGGAGGCAATAGACTTTATTGTAAAAACAGCAAACGAATATAAAATGCCATTATCACTTAACATTAGTTTTGGCAACACATATGGCTCTCACGATGGAACAACATTAGTATCCTCATATATTAATTCGGTTATAGACGGAAACCGAATTTCAGTACAGATTGGAACGGGAAATGAGGGAGACGGCATTGGACATACATCAGGTTATGCTTTTTCTAATGAGGATGTGGAACTACAGGTTTCGGCATATCAGAAATCCATAAGTATACAGTTGTGGAAAGATTATGTGGATACATTTGCAATTCAGATTGAGGCACCTACAGGAGAGAGAACACCGGTGATAAGGGAGAACAATAGAGAAAGTAATAGGCTAAATAATGGAATAAGTGATGAAACAAGTAATGAAATAGGAAGAAGTATATCAGATAATGTAGAAAATAGAATGGGTAATTCAATTAGCAGTTACACATTAGGAAATACTAATGTTTTCATATTGTACGGCTCACCGAAACCATATACTAGGTATCAGGAAATTTATATGGATTTAATACCTGTCAATCAATACATAGATTCAGGAATATGGATTATAAGAATTATTCCTGAAGTAAGTGTTGTGGGAAGGTATGATATGTGGTTGCCGGGAAATCAGTCCATTAATACTTTTACGGGATTTTTAAAACCTGATCCGGAAATTACTTTGACAATACCATCGGCAACTGACAAGGCAATTAGTGTAGGAGCCTATGATACAAGTACAGACAAGGTGGCAAGTTTCTCAGGAAGAGGTTTTACAAGAGAGAACAACCAGATAAAACCTGACATAGTTGCACCGGGGGTAAACATAAGGTCGGCGGCTACAGGTGGTGGAACAACAGTTTTAAGCGGAACATCAATGGCAACACCTTTTGTAACAGGCAGTGCTGCTTTAATGATGGAATGGGGAATAGTAAGAGGCAATGATCCCTATCTTTATGGAGAAAAAATAAAAGCGTATCTGATACGTGGTGCAAAGCATCTGCCGGGGTATGAGCAGTGGCCTAATAAACAGGCAGGGTGGGGAGCGCTGTGTTTAAGGGATAGTTTGGTGTGAAAAAATATATTTAACGACTGACGCGAGATTTTTTCTCACAACATATTGAGTAAAGGAGAAAAAATGTGTTATATAATATAGTAAGAATAAATTGAGAGAGTTCAAACTATGATATATGAATTTAGTTTAAAAAATTTTAGATCTTATAAATCAAATGCCTGGATTGATTTTACAGCTAAACCAATAGGGGAGTTTAAGGAAACACTTATTAATCAAGTATGTGATAAGACTGAATTATTACCGTAAAATCAAAGAAACGTAGTGAACAAATTAAAATTGCAAAAAAATGAAGCTTATTTACACTAAGAAAGAAGTGAACAAAATGGACAATTATTTACAGAAACTTAACATTAACGAAAACCTAAAAAAAGAAATAAATTCATACAGGGAGAATTATCCTGTTAGTCATGAGTTATTGTACAGAATCCCTAAGCCAGATAATCTTTATTACGGAGATGAAATTTGGAATCAGGCGGTTACGGCATTACTTTGCGGGGAGAATATTTTGCTTGTGGGGCATAAGGCTACAGGAAAAAATATTTTTGCGGAAAATCTGGCAGCAGCTTTTGGAAGACCTAAGTGGGATATTTCTTTTCACGTAAATATGGATGCAGCGTCTTTAATAGGTATGGATACTTTTAGAAATGGAGAGGTAACTTTCAGACCGGGACCTGTTTACAGTGCAGCTAAGTCAGGTGGTTTTGCCATTCTTGATGAAATAAATATGGCGAAAAGTGAAGCAATGGCGGTACTACATGCAACTCTTGATTTTAGAAGAACTATTGATGTTCCAGGATATGACAGAATAGATTTGCATCCGGCAACAAGGTTTATTGCAACTATGAACTATGGATATTCAGGAACAAAAGAATTAAATGAAGCGTTGGTTTCAAGATTTGCAGTTATAAAAATGCCAATGATTTCTAAAGATAATCTTATAAAACTTATACAGGACAAATTTGAAACGATAAGTGAGCAGGCGGCAGAAGAATTTGCCAATGTTTTTCTTGATTTACAGAAGAAGTGTGAAAATTCAGAGATATCATCTAAGGCATTGGATATTAGAGGATTGCTTGATTCCATAGCATTAATGGAAAAAGGACTTGAAGTTCATACAGCACTTGATATGGGAATAACTAATAAGTCTTTTGATATGTACGAACAGACACTTATAAAGGACACTATAGGGGCAAGAATTTCAAAGAAGATTAAAACAGAGGATTTGTTTAAAAAGTAAATTATAAAAAAGATTCATTAAAAGAATAATTAACTGAAATCTATTTAAAAGTAGATTTATTAAAAAAATAAGTTTATTAAAGAAAGTTTACTTAGAGAGAAGATTTGAACAAAAATGGAAGCAGATATAAGAGAAATAAAACGTGCAAAAAACTTCATATGGGCATCGGCAGAAGATTATGAACTTAATCCGTTATATTTGGCTTTTTCACCTGATGGCAAGGCGGATACATATTTAAATATCATAATTGGGTTAAGCTATAAATGGTACGATGGCGCTCAATTAGAAGAATTTTTCAATATGCTTGGTGGAAAGGACAAGGAGCTTTTTGAGGGGTTGTTTTGGATTGGACTTGAAAAGGTACTGTTTAAGAAAGAAAAAGACTATCGTATGGCATTAACAGATTTGCGTGTTGAATATGCAAAAGAAACTGTTAGGCGATTTAAGAAATATACTGATAATTCACTAATTGAAAAAATAAGATACGGTTATTGCAGACAGATTTTAGGAAAAGAATCCAATTTGTCGGCTGAAGAGGAAGAGTTGTTAAGTGAATTTGATTTTTCAAATGATATGACAACAGAGCAGATAATATGTAAAACTAAAAAGATATTGTCTGAGAAATTCTCTTATACACCGTCACTAAAGAAAAATAAGGAAGGAGTATATTTTCTTCAAAAAGTGTTGTCACCATTTCGGTCAATTGGAAAAGTAAGTGCCACATATGTAAGAACAAAGAAGTACGATGACCCAACCGGCTTTAACGAAGGAAAAACAGGAGTTCTGAAAAAAGGGAAAAACTATCTTTTACAGTTTTCATTAAATGGAAATCCTAAATATGCCTTGGAATATGTTCAGTCAACTTTTGGCAAAAATATGTATAATGATTTTGAAAATCAAAGAATTGAAGAAAAATTATGTACAGGAAAGCACAAAGAAAGCCATCTCTTGTTTACAAAGGGCGAAAAATATAATTTAAAAGAACAAAGCAGAGAATTGCCTAAAAAAGAAATAAAAGAAATTTTGGAATTTAGAAGAGAATGCAAGAATCAGTACGAAAAGAACAAAGACTATTTTGAAAAAAACAGACCTGTATATAAGAATAGCATTAATAGACTTTCAGAAAAATTAAGGATAACTTTAGACAGCGAAAGAGAGATTTTTCCTTCAATGTCTAATCACGGAAAGATTAACGGTGGCAAAATTTGGCAGGCATTGTATGTTGATAATCCAAGAGTTTTTGAGAAAAAAGAGCAAGAGGATAAGTCAGGTTTTTCCGTTGATATAATGATTGACGGTTCATCATCAAGAAAGAATAGTCAGGAATTTATTGCCGCACAGGTTTACGTTCTTGCAAAAAGTCTTGAAAGATGCAATATACCTTGTCAGATATATTCTTATTGTAGTATTAGAGGCTATACTGTGCTAAGAATTTTCAAAGATTATAGTGAACAGAAAGCAGGCAAGGAAATATTTAAGTATGTTGCCGCAGGAAATAACAGAGATGGTTTGGCTTTAAAGGGAGCAGGTCATTTAATGGAACATTCACCTAAGGAAAAAAGAATACTTGTAGTTCTTACGGACGCAAGCCCCCAGGATGACCAAAGTGCAACGGAAGGTGCTTTTTACAAGAACAATGAATACACAGATGAATTGGCAATAAAGGACACGGAAAAGGAAATTCATAATCTAAAAAGTAATAACATTCAGGTTATAGGAATTTTTATGGGAAGTGAGAGGGGGACAATTGCAGCCAAAGAAATTTTTGGAAAAGATTTTGTGAAAATTGAGACCATTCATCAGTTTTCAGATACAGTTGGAAGAATATTGCAGGAAAAAATAAGAAATATAAATTAGATTATTAATTAGGTTGTTCATTAAATGTTTACAATTAGAATAAATTATCATAATATGTAATCACTAAAATAATTAGGTCAGTAGTGTGTTGCAAGTTAAAGACAGAAAAGGATAAAACAAATGAGTAAGTTTTGTGTTAAAAAGCCATTTTTCGTATTAGTGGCTGTAATCGTAGTTTTAATAATAGGTGGAGTCAGCTTAAGCAAAATGCAGACAGACCTTTTGCCGGATATGGAAGTACCATATTTGATTGTTGTTACAACAGAACCCGGTGCGTCACCTGAAAAAGTAGAAACAGATGTAACTAAGCCAATGGAAAATGCTCTTGGCGTAATTAGTGGCGTAAAAAATGTAACAAGTACATCATCAGAGAATTATGGTATTGTAATGCTTGAATTTGCAGACGATACAGATATGGATTCAGCTCTTGTAAAAGTATCAAATGCACTTGACAGTGTAGATTTTCCTGACGGATGTGGAAAACCTAATACCATGGAATTAAGTATGGATATGATGGCAACAATGTATGCCAGCGTAAATTACGACGGAAAGAACATTAAAGACCTTACTACATTTTCAAAAGAGGTTGTAGAACCATATATTGAAAGACAGGACGGAGTTGCCAGTGTTTCAGTAGTTGGTGGAGTTGAGGATACAGTTGAAGTAAGACTTAATCAGAATAAAATAGACAAGATTAATAACAAGATTCTTGAAAAGACTAACAGCAAATTAGCAGATGCAGACAAGAAGATTAGTTCTGCCAAGTCTAAATTAAATAAGGCAGAAAGTGAACTTGCTGACCAGAAGAAAGCTTTAAAAGATAAGCAGTCAAGCACTAACAAACAGCTTGCTGAGGCCGATTCTAAGTTAACAGATGCAAAGGCAACAAAGATTGCATATGAATCATCTCTTAACAGTATGAAAGCAAGTCAGAGTGCCTTAGAAGCCGAAAAGAAAATATATGAAGATAACAAAATAGAAAAGAATTATAAAGAGATTAACAACACACTTGCCAATCTTAACAAGCAATATGGAAGTGTGGCAAAGACTATGAATGTTACAATTCCAAAAAGCGTTAAGGATGCAATTGATAATCCTGATGAATTGGAAGGCTTTAAGAAATGGCTTACAAATATGGGACAGAAAGATAAAGCTGAACTTATTACATTGGATAACTTAAAACAGATTTACAACATTGTTGAAGTTAGAATACCTCAGATTGATACAGAACTTGCCAATCTTAAAACTAAAATTTTAGCAGCAGAAAAGATGGTAGAGACTATCAATAGTAAGATGAAGGACATTGACAAGAATTATGTTAGTGTTAAGGAAGGAAGTCTTGAAGCTGCAGCAGGATTTGGCTCAGGTGATGCCCAGATGGAAGCAGGACAGTCAAAGATTGATTCTGCAAAAGAAGAACTTGAAAAATCAGAACAGGATTTAGAAAATTCAAGAAAGGCAGCAATTGAAAATTCAAATATTGATTCACTTTTAACACTTGATACATTATCACAGTTAATTACTGCACAGAATTTCTCAATGCCTGCAGGTTATATTGATGATAAGGAAGACGATCAGTGGCTTGTAAAAGTAGGTGAAAATTATACCAATGCAAAACAGCTTAAAAAGATGGTTCTTACAAGCGTAAAAGGCATTGGAAAAATCAAATTAAGTGATGTTGCAGACATTGTTACAATTGATAATGAAGGCGAGTCATATGCTAAGTTAAATGGTGAGGACGCTTTATTGTTATCAGCATTTAAGGCAAGTACAGCAAGCACAAGTACTGTTTCAACTAATTTGAAAAGCTCATTTAAAGAGTTAGAAAAACAGTATGATGGACTTACAATTACTCCATTAATGGATCAGGGTGAATACATAGACATTATAGTTAAGAGTATTTTATCAAGTATTCTTTTGGGAGCAATTCTTGCAATTATAGTTCTTGCATTATTCTTAAAAGATGTTAAGCCTACATTGGTAGTTGCTTTCAGTATTCCTTTTAGTGTACTTTTTGCAATTATCATAATGTATTTTACAAATATAACATTAAATGTAATGTCATTGGCAGGACTTTGTCTTGGCATAGGTATGTTGGTAGATAACTCCATTGTTGTTATAGAGAACGTTTATAGACTTAGAAACAGGGGAATTTCAGCACCTAGAGCAGCAGTTCAGGGAGCTAAACAGGTTGCAGGAGCAATTATTGCATCAACGCTTACAACAATCTGTGTATTCCTTCCAATGGTTTATACATCAGGAACAGTTAGCCAGTTAATGATACCTTTTGCATTTACTATCTCATATGCACTTATTGCATCATTAATAGTAGCACTTACAGTTGTACCGACAATTTCATCTGTATTACTTAGAAAGACCAAGGAGCAGAATCACAGATTCTTTGATAAGGTTAAAGAGAAGTATGAAGTGGCATTGGAATTTTGCTTAAATCACAAGATAGTGCCGATTGGAATTTCAATTGTATTGTTGGCAATCTGTGTTGCAAAAGTGTTTAGTACAGGACTTGTATTAATGGATGATATGGAAAGTAATCAGATTTCCGCAACATTAACTTTTGACAAGACAATTGATAAAGATACAGCTTATGATACTGCAAGTCAGGTTATGGAAAAAATCCAAAAAGTAGACGGAGTATCAAAAGTAGGTGCAATGGATGGAAACACAGGGGCGGCAGTAATGTCCATGGGAAGTTCATCTAATAACTACACAAACTTCACATTCAGTGTTTTAACAGATGATAGTATTAAAACAACTAAGCAGTTTAGAAAGATTATAAAAGAGATTGAAACTAATACTAAAGACATAAAGTGCAAGGAATTTAAGGTAAGTTCTTCTGCAATGGGGGATATGTCAAGTATGCTATCAGGTGGTCTTGCAGTAAATATTTATGGAAAAGACCAGGACAAATTAATTTCCATTAGTGAAGACGTAATGGATATGGTTAAGAGCATTAAGGGAGCAAAAGAAGTTACTAACGGTATTGACGAGAAGGATAAGCAGATACATCTTCAGATTGACAAGAACAGGGCAGCAGCCAAGGGACTTACAGTTGCACAGATATATCAGCAACTTGTAGCACGTACAACAACTGACAAAGATTCCATAACACTTAATGTAGGCGATGATGATGTGGCAGTAAAAGTAGTTGATGAAACAGATAAGCTTACTTACGAAAATCTTATGAAGTCAAAGATTACAGCAACAACTTATGATGATACCGGAAAAGAAGTAAAGAAGAATTACAAGTTATCTGATTTTGCAACTATGAATATTGAAGACAGTGTAAATACAATCAAGAGAAAAAATCTTACACAGTATTTATCAGTAACTGCAGAAGTTGAGGATGGATATAATGCAACATTAATGTCCAGAGAACTTGAAAAGAAAATAAATGAATACAATATACCTGACGGTTACACAATTGAAATCGGAGGTGAATCAGATCAGGTTATGGATATGATTTGGCAGATGCTACAGGCTATACTTTTAGGAGCTATTTTAGTTTACCTTATTATGGTTGCACAGTTCCAAAGCTTATTGTCACCGTTTATTATATTCTTTACAATTCCTTTGGCATTTACAGGAGGAATGATAGGATTAATAATCTTTGGCCAGACTATTTCAGCCATGGCATTAATGGGATTTATGATCCTTATGGGAACTGTAGTAAACAACGGTATTGTATTCGTTGACTACACTAATAAGCTTCGTATTCAGGGACTTGATAAGAGAACAGCACTTATTGTAACAGGAAAAACAAGAATGCGTCCAATTCTTATGACAGCATTAACAACAATTCTTTCAATGAGTGTTATGGTATTTTCACAGGATGCGGGAAATGCAATGCAGAAGAGCATGGCAATAGTTGTAGCCTTCGGTCTTCTATATGCAACACTTATGACATTGTTCATAGTTCCTGTAATGTATGACATTCTCTACAGAAAACAACCAAAGGAAATTGATGTAGGAAGTGACTTAGATGAAATTCCTGATGAAACTTCAGAATACTTAGAGAGTAAAGAAAATGCTAAGGATTCAGAAATAGAAGATAATCAGTAAAAAATCAGAAATAAATCAGAAATAAAGGTTGAAATGTAGAATACAATATGTTAGCATAGTCACAAGATATTAGGGAGTAGTTCACAACTTAAGCAGTTGTTATACTTTTCGTCATCACGTTTAACAACCGGGAAGTATATTGAAATAGGAACGAGACTTTTATCGCATTATTTTGGTGCGAAAAAAGTCTCGTTCTTTTTTTGCTTATCAAAAAAGTGAAAAGCATTTGAGATAATTATACGATATTAAAAATCGTGTAAAAATAGCACCAAAGAAAAATAGGTTCAAAATGAAAAATGGAGGTGCCAAAATGATTGAAAGTTGGAAAGTTGATTCTAACAAACTTATGAAAAAAATGAACGTTACAGAGAAAGGATTAAGCGATGAGCAGGTTTTACAAATAAGAGAAAAGGTTGGAGAAAACTTATTAGAGGAAGCAAAGAAGAAAAGTGTGCTACAGGTATTTTTAAGCCAGTTCTGTGATTTACTTGTTATTATTCTTATTATTGCGGCAGTTATATCTGCATTTTCTGAAAACCCTGAAAGTACAATTGTAATAATTGCAGTGCTTATAATGAATAGCATTCTTGGAACAGTACAGCATATTAAAGCTGAGAAGTCTTTAGAAAGTCTTAAACAACTATCTTCTCCAAGTGCAAAGATAATGAGAAATGGTATCAAAATTCAAATACCTTCTAAGGAAGTTGTGCCGGGTGACATTTTAGTGTTGGAAGCAGGAGATTTAATAGTTGCAGATGGAAGAATAATCAATAATTATTCTTTGCAGGTTAATGAAAGCTCACTTACAGGGGAATCAACAAATGTGGAGAAAACAGACAAAGCATTAGAAGGTGATATTCCACTGGCAGACAGAATTAACATGGTTTATTCAGGAAGTCTTGTAGTTTATGGCAGGGCGGAAGTTCTTGTTACAGAAACAGGAATGAATACAGAAATAGGAAAAATAGCCGGCTTAATGAATAAAGCTAAAGAAAGAAAAACACCGCTTCAAAAAAGCCTTGATCAGTTTAGCGGAAGACTGGCAATTGGAATTATGATTATTTCTGCGGTAGTTTTTGTTTTATGCTTAATTAGAAATGTTAGCCTTATAGATTCATTAATGTTTGCAGTGGCACTTGCAGTTGCAGCAATACCGGAGGCATTAGGCTCAATAGTAACAATAGTGCAGGCTATAGGAACAGGTAGGATGGCTTCTGAAAATGCCATAATAAAGGACCTGAAAGCAGTTGAAAGTCTGGGCTGTGTATCTGTTATTTGCTCGGATAAAACAGGTACATTAACACAGAACAAAATGACAGTTGAAAAGGTTTATGTGGACGGAGATATTATAAGTCCTAATCAGCTTGATTTGAAAAATCAATTACACAGAGACCTTGTATATAATGCAATATTAAGTAATGATTCATCAATAGTGGATGGAAAAGGAATAGGTGATCCTACAGAATATGCTTTACTTGAAATGTTCAGAAATATAAAAGTCGAAAATTTTAGAATTGGAAATGGTGGATGTAAGAAATTTGAAGATAGTACAGTTGAAAATAATGATTTTAACGAAAAAATATTAAATGAAGAAGATGTAAGAAGAGCAATTCCAAGATTGCAGGAGATTCCTTTTGACTCAGATAGAAAATTAATGAGTGTAAAATGTAAATTACACGACAAGGAAACAGTTCTTACAAAAGGTGCTTTGGATGTTTTGCTTAATAGATGCATAAAAATAAGAAAAAACAATCAGGTTAGAGAAATTTCTCAAAGTGACATAGACGAAATCTTAAAAGTTAATGAGAAATTTTCAAATCAGGGATTAAGAGTTCTTTCTTTTGCTTACAAAGAAGCAGATGAGGATTTGACAATTGAAAATGAGAAAGATTTTATTTTCTTAGGCTTAATTGCGATGATTGATCCACCAAGAGAGGAGTCAGTTGAAGCTGTACAAAAGGCAAAAGAAGCAGGTATAAAAACAGTTATGATAACAGGCGACCACAAAATCACAGCCATAGCAATAGCAAAGAAAATAGGAATTTATAATGATGGAGATTTGGCAGTAACAGGTTTGGAACTTGATGAAATGTCAAATGAGGAATTATATGAAAAAATTAATAGAATATCAGTTTATGCCAGAGTCTCTCCTGAAAATAAAATACGAATAGTTGAAGCCTGGCAGAAACACGGCAATGTAGTTTCAATGACGGGAGACGGTGTAAACGATGCACCGGCACTGAAGAAAGCAGACATAGGTGTGGCAATGGGTATAACCGGAACGGAAGTTTCAAAAGACGCCTCATCAATGATATTAGCAGATGATAATTTTGCAACAATAATAAAAGCAGTGGCAAACGGAAGAAATGTATATAGAAACATAAAAAATGCCATAATGTTTTTATTATCAGGAAATATGGCAGGAATATTGTGTGTTTTATATGCATCAATTGTAGGACTGTCAATGCCATTTACAGCAATACACCTTTTGTTTATAAATCTTCTAACAGACTCACTTCCGGCGATAGCAATAGGAATGGAGCCTTCAGATGATTCGTTATTAAAAGAAAAACCACGTAATCCAAAAGAAGGAATCCTAACAAAATACTTTATAATAAAAATAATGTTGCAGGGAGCACTGATAGGAATAGCGACAATGTCAGCATACTACATTGGATTGAAAACAAATACAGCCCTTGCTACCACAATGGCATTTGCAACACTAACTATAGCCAGACTATTCCACGGATTTAACTGCAGAGGAAAAGAAAGCATAAGAAAATTAAAACTGAAAACAAATCCATATCAAATAATGGCATTTGTGGCAGGAATAGCATTCATATCAATAGTATTGTTTGTACCACAATTACACGGGTTATTTGAAATAGCAGACTTTACGGCAGTAAACATATTGGAAATACTGGGGCTTGCGTTTGTGCCGACACTGATAATCCAAATAGTGAAGGAAATTTAGGCTTTTGGCAGAGTTGTACTTCCCACCCCTCGGCTGAAAATTCTAACGAAAGCACGCTCCCGCTGCCTTCAGCTCGTAGCGGTACTAAGAAGCTATGGTAGCTT
>UMGY01011687.1_pt1 | contig 59082 bp, 45 predicted proteins | sample 1965391 | NCBI WGS metagenome assembly UMGY01 (sample SAMEA4836084, study PRJEB28245) | human gut metagenome | biome: gut microbiome; material: fecal sample | place: Denmark | collected 2008 | reverse complement strand
ATCCGCGAAGGCGGCCGTACCGTTGGCGCTGGTGTTGTTACTGCAATTGAAGAAAAATAATTAAACGCTGTTAGCGGTACATATATCTAAGGCCGGACTTTTCAGCCCGGTCTTAGATTATTTTTTTAAACATTGTTGACATAACCCGTTAACTGTGGTACTCTATATTAGTGAAATTTTCAGACCAGCAATTTTGACAGCAAGAGAGGTGTAACGAATGCGTACTTTGATTACTTTGGCATGCACTGAATGCAAACAGCGCAACTACCAGACTAACAAAAACAAAAAGAATGATCCGGACCGTATTGAGATCAACAAGTACTGCAAATTTTGCAAAAAACACACTTTACATAAAGAAACCAAATAATCTTTGTGTTTGAGTTTATCTAGGTATTTTAGCAAGGATGTGAAAAGATGGCCGTTCCAGAATTACCGGGTGTGAAAGACACCAACGGCATTATGCGCTTTCTGCGGGAAGCAAAATCTGAACTAAAAAAAGTGACCTGGCCTACCAGACGAGAACTTATTGCCCATACAATCGTTGTATTTATTGCCGTTGTCCTTTCAGCAATTCTGATTTGGGTAATTGACAGTATTTTTGCTGGGCTTTTCCAGTTGATTTTACAATAAGTTTGAGTAAGGAGGAAGGGAATAAATATTCCCGGTACCGCTATGGAATCAGAAAAACGTTGGTATGTCATACATACTTATTCCGGTTACGAAAATAAAGTAAAAGCTAATCTGGAACGCAAAGTTCATTCCCTGGGTATGGAAAACGAAGTTTTCAATATTGTAATACCTATGGAAAATGAAATAGAAGTCAAAGATGGCAAAAAACGCAGCGTGCAGCGCAAAGTTTTCCCGGGCTATGTACTGGTAGAAATGATTGTTAATGACCGCAGCTGGTATGCCGTCCGCAACACTCCAGGCGTAACCGGTTTTGTTGGCTCCGGCACTAAGCCCATTCCTCTTACAGATGAGGAAGTAAAACAAATTATGCGTTCTATGGGCGTGGAAGAAAGCCGTCCTAAAATTGATTTACAATTACAGCAGATTGTACGCCTTAAAAGCGGCCCGTTTGCCGGATGCCTTGGCAGCGTTTCCGAAATTAATGAAGAACGCGGCAAGCTGAAGGTTCTTGTGGACATGTTTGGGCGCGAAACACCTGTTGAAGTTGATTTTACTCAAGTTGAAGAAGCTGAATAAGGAGGTGTAATAAATGCCGAAAAAAGTCGTTAAGATGGTAAAATTACAGGTACCGGCTGGTAAAGCTACTCCGGCTCCTCCTGTAGGCCCTGCACTCGGCCAGGCCGGTGTAAACATCATGGCTTTCGTTAAGGAGTTCAATGAACGTACTGCACAGCAGGCTGGTCTTATTATCCCGGTAGAAATCACCGTATTTGAAGACCGTTCCTTTACTTTCATTACCAAAACTCCTCCGGCTCCGGTTCTCTTGAAAAAAGCAGCCGGTCTGGAAAAAGCATCTGGCGAACCTAACAAGAAAAAAGTAGCCACCCTCGGCCGCGACAAAATCCGCGAAATCGCCGAAACCAAAATGGCTGACCTCAACGCAGCAGATATTGAAGCTGCAATGAGAATGGTTGAAGGTACTGCCCGCAGCATGGGTATTACCGTAGTTGACTGATAATATTAGTTAACTTAATTAAGTGGGAGGCCAAAAACCGTTATTACCACATAGGAGGAAAAGTTAATGGCAAAAAGAAGCAAAAAGTACCAGGAAGCTTTGAAACTTATCGAAGCTGACAAATTCTATTCTCCGAAAGAAGCAATAGAATTAGTAAAGAAAACTAACGTTACCAAATTTGACAGCACCGTTGAAGTTTCTTTCAAACTCGGTGTTAATCCTAAATACGCTGACCAGCAGGTTCGCGGCGCTATGGTTCTTCCGCACGGCACCGGCAAAAGCAAAACTGTTCTTGTTTTTGCTAAAGGCCCCAAAGTTGCAGAAGCTGAAGCAGCAGGCGCAGATTATGTTGGCGGTGAAGAATATGTCGCTAAAATTCAGGGCGGCTGGACAGATTTCGATGTCTGCGTAGCAACCCCTGACATGATGGGCATGGTTGGCCGTCTTGGTAAAATCCTCGGTCCTAAAGGTTTAATGCCTAACCCGAAGGTTGGTACCGTAACTATGGACGTAACCCGTGCAGTAAACGAAATTAAAGCTGGTAAAATTGAATACCGCACCGATAAAGCAGGTAATGTACAGGCTCCTATCGGCAAAGTTTCCTTTACCGACGAACAGCTTTTGGCTAACTACATTGCACTTGCCGAAACTCTGGTAAAAGTTAAACCTTCCGGAGCAAAAGGCCAGTACATGAAAACCATCACTCTTTCTACTACCATGGGCCCTGGCGTTAAAGTTGACGTTCTGAAGGCTAACAGCGACAAATAATTTTATAAATCAGAAGATAATCGGGCCATAGACAGCAGGTGCGGCACAGCCGCGTAAGCATAGCGCCAGCCGAGGTTGGAGACGTTGAAGATAGACCTTCGCGACCTCCGGCTGCGGCCGAGAGGTCTTTTTGATTTAATAAAAAATATCAAAATAAAGAAGGGGGTGCAGATGTATGGCAATTAGACCTGAAAAAGCAGCTAAAGTTGCAGAGATTAAAGAACTTCTTACCAGCTCTAAATGCACTGTTCTGGTAGACTTCTGCGGTTTGACTGTTGCACAGGATACTGCATTGCGCCGTAAAATGCGCGAAGCCGGTGTTACCTACATTGTAGTTAAAAACACTCTGCTCCGTATTGCAGCACAAGAAGCAGGCATTGAAGGCCTGGAGCCGGTTCTTGAAAAGAACACCGCTATTGCGGTTGCTCCGGAAGACCCTGTTGCCGCAGCAAAAATCATTTGCGATTTTGCTAAAGAAAACAAAGCACTTGTTGTTAAAGCAGGTGTTCTTGACGGTAAAGTTATTGACGATGCAGCTATCAAAGCTCTGGCAGAACTGCCGCCGAAAGAAGTACTCGTTGCCAAAATGCTTGGCAGCATGAATGCTCCGATTTCCGGTTTCGTCAATGTACTTCAAGGTACTATCCGCAAAGTGGTATATGCGCTTGACGCTATCCGCGAACAAAAAGAATCCGCATAAGCTGAGGCTTATCGCATAAAAACTTAACAATAAAATTAAAACATCTAATTTATGGAGGTAACTATAATGAATAAAGAACAAATCATTGAAGCTATTGAATCTATGACCGTCCTCGAACTTTCCGAACTCGTTAAAGCTCTGGAAGAAAAATTCGGCGTATCCGCTGCTGCTCCTGTTGCTGTAGCTGCTGCTCCGGCTGCTGGTGGCGCTGCTGCTGCTGAAGAAAAAACTGAATTCGACGTAATCCTGACCGCTGCTGGCGCTGGCAAAATCAACGTAATCAAAGTTGTTCGCGAAGTAACCGGCCTGGGTCTGAAAGAAGCTAAAGCTATCGTTGACGAAGCTCCGAAAGCTGTTAAAGAAAAAATCTCCAAAGCTGACGCTGAAGCTCTCAAAGCTAAACTCGAAGAAGCTGGCGCTTCCGTAGAAATTAAATAATTTTGCTTAACAGCAATAAAAATTCCGCTGCATTGCAGCGGAATTTTTTTATACCCGCATGATTGACAAATTGCAAAATATATGATAACATATCATACTACAACATTAGTAGATTGCAGGTATTGACAACCGGTACCGGGGGTTCAGTGGTTGAGCACCGTACCGTGCTTATATGGATTTAGATGAGGTGCGTTCATCGAAGACAACATGCAAGGTCCTGAATATTGTTTGGAGCCTTGCTTTTTTTGTCATGGTAAAAACGCGCTTGTTTAAGTCTGCCTGACAACATATACATTAAGGGGTGAGGGATTACATGTTTAAACCGGTTCCCGTAGGTAATAGGACTCGGTACAGTTATGCCAGAATCAATGAAGTATTGCCAATGCCTCATTTGATTGACATCCAAAGAAAATCGTATGAGTGGTTCATGCGAGAAGGTCTTTGCGAAATTTTCCATGACATTTCTCCTATTAAAGATTTTACAGGTAATTTAGAACTTTCCTTTGAAGGCTTTACTCTCGGTGAGCCTAAATATACAGTAGAAGAATGCAAGGAACGCGATGCTTCCTATTCTGCGCCGTTAAATGTAAACGTGCGCCTTCTGTATAAAGATACCGGCGAGATTAAAGAATCTAAAGTATTCATGGGCGATTTTCCGTTGATGACGGAAACCGGTACTTTTGTAATCAACGGTGCCGAACGTGTAATCGTCAGCCAGCTGGTACGTTCCCCGGGCGTTTATTACGCTGTTACGATGGACCCCAGCGGCAAAAAAATGTATGGTACAACAGTCATTCCTAACCGTGGTGCATGGATTGAATATGAAACCGACTTAAATGACGTTATTTACGCACGTGTTGACCGTACCAGAAAGCTGCCGGCAACCGTTTTGCTGCGCGCCATGGGTTTAACCCAGAATGAAGATATTTTAGCGCTCTTTAATAATCATCCTTCCGTTGCTGCAACGCTTGAAAGGGATACGACAACTACCCGCGAAGAAGCTTTAATTGAAATTTATAAAAAGCTGCGTCCGGGCGAACCTCCTACTTTGGAAAACGCCTCCGCGCTTATTGAAGCAACCTTCTTTGACAACAAACGTTATGACCTTGCCAGCGTAGGCCGCTATAAGCTGAATAAAAAACTCGGCTGGCGCCGCCGCCTGCTGGATAAAGTGCTGGATCAGCCGCTGGTTGATGTATCTACCGGTGAAATTATTGCTGAAGCAGGCACCAAGATTGACCTTGATGTTATTGATAAAATTGAAGAAAGCGGTATTTTTGCAGGCCCCGGCCTGAAAGAAGTTTTCATCCGCCTGAAAGAACAGCCGATGAAAATCATCTGCACTTCCGATATTCCGGAAGACCACCGCACCATTACAGTTGAAGATGTAATGGCTTCCTTCGGTTATCTGCTGAACCTGATGGACGGCCTTGGCACCGGCGACGATATCGACCATTTGGGCAACCGCCGTGTACGCCGTGTCGGCGAACTTTTGCAGAATCAGTTCCGCATCGGCCTTGCCCGTATGGAACGCGTTGTAAAAGAACGTATGACCATTCAGGATGTTGATGTTATCACGCCGCAGGCGCTTATTAATATCCGCCCTGTTGTTGCTGCAATTAAAGAATTCTTTGGCAGCAGCCAGCTTTCCCAGTTTATGGACCAGAACAACCCGTTGGCCGAGCTGACCCATAAACGCCGTCTTTCCGCACTGGGCCCCGGTGGCTTGAGCCGTGAACGTGCAGGCTATGAAGTCCGCGACGTACACCATTCCCACTATGGCCGTATGTGCCCGATTGAAACTCCTGAAGGTCCGAACATCGGCCTTATCGGTTCTCTTTCTACCTTTGCTGTTATTAACAAATACGGCTTTATGGAAACACCGTACCGCCGTGTTGATAAAGAAAACAAGCGTGTAACCGATGAAATTATTTATCTTACCGCTGATGAAGAAGATAATTACATTATCGCTCAGGCGAACGAACCTTTGGATGACGAAGGCTACTTTGAAGGTGAACGTGTAACCGCACGTTACCAGAACGAAGTACTTTCCCTGCCTCCTGACCAGGTAGACTTCATGGACGTTTCGCCGAAACAGGTTGTATCTATCGCTACCGCACTTATTCCGTTCCTCGAAAACGATGACGCGAACCGTGCTCTTATGGGTGCCAACATGCAGCGTCAGGCAGTGCCGCTTCTGTGCACTCAGGCTCCTATCATCGGTACCGGTATGGAATATAAAGTTGCCGTTGACTCCGGCGTATGCATTCTGGCTAAAAATGCCGGCGTTGTAGAACGCGTTACCGGCGACGAAATCGTTATCCGTAAAGATGACGGCGGCGTAGATAAATACAGCGTATTGAAATTTAAACGCTCCAACCAGGGCACCTGCGTTAACCAGCGCCCGATTGTTTACAAAGGCGACAAGGTTGTTAAAGGTCAGGTACTGGCAGACGGCCCTGCAACCGACCATGGCGAACTTGCACTTGGCTACAACGTAATTGTTGCCTACATGCCTTGGGAAGGTTACAACTACGAAGATGCTATTCTTCTTAGCGAAGATTTGGTAAAGGCTGACGTATTTACTTCTATTCATATTGAAGAATACGACTGCGATGCCCGCGACACCAAACTTGGCGAAGAAGAAATTACCCGCGATATTCCGAACGTATCGGAAGAAGCATTGAAAGACCTTGACGAACGCGGCATTATCCGCATTGGTGCGGAAGTACGCCCGGGCGATATCCTCGTCGGCAAGGTAACACCGAAAGGCGAAACCGAGCTTACCGCAGAAGAACGCCTGCTGCGCGCCATCTTCGGCGAAAAAGCACGCGAAGTACGCGACAGCTCGCTGCGTGTTCCGCACGGCGAAGCAGGTAAAATCGTCAGCGTAAAAGTATTTACCCGCGAAAACGGCGACGAACTTCCTCCGGGAGTTAACGAACAGGTTCGCGTACATATCGCGCAGAAACGTAAAATTTCCGTCGGCGATAAAATGGCAGGCCGCCACGGCAACAAGGGCGTTATTTCCCGTATTCTGCCGCGCGAAGACATGCCGTTCCTGCCGAGCGGCGAACCGGTACAGATTGTGCTGAATCCGTTGGGCGTACCTTCCCGTATGAACATCGGACAAATTCTGGAAAACCATCTGGGCTGGGCAGCACGCGCACTCGGTATGCAAATTGAAAACAATGCCGAAGGCCTTGTAGAACGCCTGACCGGTGTTGGCTATGACGTTGAAAAATACGGCATCCCCGAAACCGTTGAAATCGGTAAATTTGGTGATAAGAGCATTAAAGCCGTACAGATTTCCGTACCGGTATTTGACGGCGCTCACGAAAAAGATATTAATGATGCGCTTGACCTTGCAGGTATCGACCGCAGCGCCAAAACCACGCTGTATGACGGCCGTACCGGCGAACCGTTTGATAACAAAGTTACCGTCGGCTTAACTTATATGCTCAAACTGCATCACCTGGTTGATGATAAAATCCATGCCCGCAGCACCGGCCCGTACTCCCTTGTTACCCAGCAGCCTCTCGGCGGCAAGGCGCAGTTCGGCGGCCAGCGTTTCGGCGAAATGGAAGTTTGGGCGCTGGAAGCATACGGCGCAGCTTACACTTTGCAGGAAATTTTAACCGTAAAATCCGACGATGTTGTCGGCCGTGTTAAAACCTACGAAGCCATCGTTAAAGGCGAAAACGTTCCTGAACCTGGTGTTCCGGAATCCTTTAAGGTACTTATTAAAGAACTTCAGTCCATCGGCCTTGACATTAAAGTGCTCAACGAGGACGAAGAAGAGATTTCCCTGCGTGATACCGACGACGATATCAACGAAACAGCCCGCAAGCTGGACCTTGACATCGACGGTGCCATCCCCGAAGCTCCTAACACGGAGATTGTACAGGATGACTACACCACTGACAGTGATGACAGCGCAGCGGAAGACCCCGATTTTGATTTGATTGCCGATATTGGCAACATGAATATGGAAGCAAAAGATGCGGATGACGCCGCCAGTGAAGATATGGAATAGAAGGGAGCGATCGGTTCTTGTTAGACGTAAATAATTTTGAATCTATGCGTATCGGCCTGGCTTCACCGGAGCAAATCAGGGCTTGGTCCTATGGCGAAGTAAAAAAACCGGAAACCATCAATTACAGAACTTTGAAACCGGAACGTGACGGTTTGTTCTGCGAAAGAATTTTCGGGCCTACCAAAGACTGGGAATGCCATTGCGGCAAATATAAAAGAATCCGCTATAAAGGCATTATCTGCGACAAGTGCGGCGTTGAAGTAACCCGTGCCAAAGTACGCCGTGAGCGTATGGGCCATATTGAACTGGCTGCACCTGTATCCCATATCTGGTATTTCAAAGGTATTCCGAGCCGCATGGGGTTAATTCTTGACATTTCCCCGCGTTCTCTGGAAAAAGTACTGTACTTTGCCAACTACATTGTATTAGACCCGGGCAGCACTCCGCTGACTAAAAAACAGCTGCTGACCGAAAGCGAATATATTGAAAACCGTGATAAATACGGCAGCGCATTTAAAGTAGGCATGGGCGCTCAGGCAATTAAAACTTTATTACAGGAAATTGACCTGCCCAAACTTACCGCAGAACTGCGCGCAGAACTGAAAGAAGTAAGCGGCCAGCGTAAAATCCGTGCTGTACGCCGTCTGGAAGTTTGCGAAGCCTTCTTGAAATCCGGTAACCGCCCGGAATGGATGATTCTGGACGTTGTACCGGTTATTCCGCCTGAACTGCGCCCGATGGTTCAGCTGGACGGCGGACGCTTTGCAACAAGCGACCTTAACGATTTGTACCGCCGCGTTATTAACCGCAATAACCGCTTAAAACGCTTGCTTGAACTTAACGCGCCGGATATTATAGTACGCAACGAAAAACGCATGCTGCAGGAAGCAGTTGACGCCCTTATCGACAACGGCCGCCGCGGCCGTCCGGTAACAGGCCCGGGCAACCGCCCGCTGAAATCCCTTTCCGATATGCTGAAGGGCAAACAGGGCCGTTTCCGTCAGAACCTTTTGGGTAAACGTGTTGACTACTCCGGCCGTTCTGTTATCGTTGTAGGCCCGGAACTTAAAATGCACCAGTGCGGCCTGCCGAAGGAAATGGCACTGGAACTGTTTAAACCTTTTGTAATGAAACGCCTTGTTCAGAGCGGACAGGCGACCAATATCAAAAACGCCAAACGCATGGTAGAACGCGCCAACAATGTAGTTTGGGACGTTTTGGAAGAAGTAATTAAAGAACATCCTGTATTCCTTAACCGTGCACCGACGCTGCACAGACTCGGTATTCAGGCATTCGAGCCTATCCTTACCGAAGGCCGTGCAATCAAGCTGCATCCTTTGGTATGTACAGCATTCAACGCCGACTTCGACGGTGACCAAATGGCAGTGCATCTGCCGCTTTCCGCTGAAGCACAGGCAGAAGCAAGAATTCTGATGCTTTCCGTTAACAATATTCTGGCACCGAAAGACGGTAAGCCTGTTGCCGTACCTACCCAGGATATGGTTCTTGGCTCCTACTACATCACCATGGTGAAAGAAGGAGCCAAAGGCGAAGGCATGCGCTTCAGCAGCATTAACGAAGCTATGCTGGCATACTTCCATAAGGTTGTTGATTTGCAGGCACGCATTCAGGTTTATGTACCTAACAAAGATATTTACGGCGAAGAAAAGAACGAAGGCGTAAGCCTTGTTACCACTACGCCGGGCAATATCATGTTTAACGAAGACCTGCCGAAAGAACTGCAGTACTTCCATCAGGAAACCGAAAAGAACGCTGCCGGCGAAGAAGTTAAGGTATGGCATTTAAGCAAACTTATTAACAAAAAAGAACTGGGCAACCTTGTTGCAAAAGCACATAAGCTGTTTGGCAACCTGCGTACCGCCGAAATTCTTGATATTGTTAAAAAGAACGGTTATGACAACGCCTGCAAGGCAGGTATTTCCATTGCCGTATCCGATATTAAAATCCCGAAAGAAAAACAGCAGATTTTGGCTGACGCCGAAAAACAGATTGATAAAACCGAGCGTATGTTCCGCCGCGGTTTGATGAGTGAGGACGAACGTTACCGCAAGGTTATTGAAATCTGGAGCCAGGCAACGGATGACGTTACCGCAAAACTGATGAGCGCTACCATGGATAAATTCAATTCCCTGAACATGATGGCTGACTCCGGTGCCCGCGGCAACACCCAGCAGATCCGTCAGCTGGCAGGTATGCGCGGCCTTATGGCCGATCCGTCCGGCCGTATTATCGACCGTCCTATCAAGGCAAACTTCCGCGAAGGCTTAACCGTATTGGAATACTTTATTTCCACCCACGGTGCCCGCAAAGGCCTGGCAGATACCGCACTGCGTACGGCAGACTCCGGTTACCTTACCCGCCGCCTTGTAGACGTTGCGCAGGATGTTATTGTACGCGAAGATGACTGCGATGTTGTAACCTTTAACCTTGTTAAAGAACGCAGCCGCTTGTGCAAACAAACCCTTGGCGCAAGCCAGAACAAACTGCGCGAAACCGTTATCGGCCGCAACCTTGCTTCCGGCGTTGAAAGCCCTGTAACCGGCGAACTGATTGCCGAAGCAGATACCGTTATTACGGAAGATATTTACAATAAACTTATTGCAGGCCACGTGCTTGAAGTTAACCTGTATGCAACCGATGATATGGACGGCGAAGCAACTGAAACCGTTCAGATTAACATCAGCAGCGAAGATGCCAACAAGGTAATGAAAGAACACCTGATGCATCATTTCAACGGCAAAGAAGTTGCTGAAGACGTTGTTAACGCAGAAGGTGAAGTACTGGCACATGCAAAAGATACTTACACCGAAGCAATGATTGACGCAATTTTGGCAGACGGCACTGTCCGCGAAATGAAAGTGCGCAACAATGCTATCGAAGGTATCGAAATCGGTGCTATTACCGAAGGCAAGAACAAACAGACGGTTATCGAATCTCTGCGTGACCGTATTGTCGGCCGTAACCTTGCCGAAGATATTCTGGATGAAAACGGCGAAGTGCTCTATCATATCAACGATTATGTTACCGAAGATATGGCAGACAGAATTGCAGCCCTGCGCGAAACCGTTAAAATCCGCAGCGTGCTTAACTGCAAATCTAAAGTGGGCGTTTGCCGCAAATGCTATGGCCGCAACCTTGCAACCGACAGAAATGTTGATGTCGGCGAAGCAGTTGGCACCATTGCAGCTCAGGCAATCGGCGAACCTGGTACCCAGCTTACCATGCGTACGTTCCATACCGGCGGCGTAGCAGGCGGCGACGATATTACCCAAGGTTTGCCGCGTGTTGAAGAATTGTTTGAAGCACGCAAACCGAAACACCCCGGTATTTTGGCAGAAACCACCGGCGTTGTGCATATTGCTGAAGAAGGCGGCCAGCGTAAAATTACCATTACCGATAAAGACGGCATGGAAGAAGTTTATGCTATTCCGTACGGCGCAAAACTTGCTGTTACCGAAGGTCAGGAAATCGAAAAAGGCGACCGCCTTACCGAAGGTTCCCTCAATCCGCATGATATTATCCGCATCAGCGGCGTGCGCGCAACCCAGCGTTATCTGGTACAGCAGGTACTCGGCGTTTACAAATCTCAGGGCGTAGAAATTAACGACAAACACATTGAAGTTATGGTACGCCAGATGATGCGTAAAATACGTATCGACGAAGCCGGCGATACAACAATGCTGCCGGGCGAATACGTTGATATCGGTGAATTTGAAGAACAGAACAGCGAGATGCTTGACCGCGGCTTGCAGCCGGCAGAAGGCCATCCGATTCTTCTGGGTATTACCAAAGCATCTTTGGCAACCGATTCCTTCCTGTCTGCGGCTTCCTTCCAGGAAACAACCCGTGTACTTACGGACGCAGCCATTAAAGGTAAGGTTGACCCGCTGCTCGGCCTTAAAGAAAACGTTATTATTGGTAAACTCATCCCGGCAGGTACCGGCATGAGCAGATACCGTGACGTTAAAGTAAAATATAATAATGTACCTAATAATAACTGATACGCTTGTATGCAAGCAGAAAAAATTAAATAAGTTATAACAGGCAAAAATTATCACCCCGTTTATTCCATTTGGAGTAAGCGGGGTGATGTTATTTAATGGGCTTACATACTTGTTAATTAGCAAAATTTACAAACCAATAAGTTTATTTATCAAATACCAGCATTAACCATACAACTCACAAAAATTTTTCAATAAATTTAGTCTAATAACAGTAATACACGCTTATTCGCTTCGTTCAGAAAGCGTGTTTATTACTGTTATTTTTTATTTAATATTGAAATTTTTGTATGCAGTTGTCTGGCTAACACCGGTATTTCTAGTTTGTTGTTTAGTTAGAAGTAAAAAAGTTTCGTTTTACGCAGCACCGAGCGTGCGGGTTATTGCAGCCTGCGCCGCCGCGCTAACCTACCGGTAGGTACAAAGTTTACACAAGACCAGAAAAAGTTTGACTTACGCCAACCGAAATGTCTTGCGGGGGGGTAAAGGTATGGTAAAATATCATTATAAAATAATGTAAAATAAAATTATAAATTTTATTACAATTAGCAAAACATAAGAGGAATAACCGTGCCTGATAAAATACAGGGTATCAATAAATACACTAATATAATTTTGCCTTTAGTTTTAATTTTTGTTGACTACATCGCTATCGTATGTGCGGAACAGCTTGCCTTTAACTTCCGTAACTTCTACACCGGCAACAGCCACCTGCGCATCTCTTGGCTCAACTTCTGGGTAGTATTCCCGCTTCTTTATCTCATCTTCTTAAACATCGAACAGCTCTACAACCGTAGAGCACAGTTTTGGCAAATAATCCAAAAACTTTTTATCACCAGCTGCTACTCCGTTACTAGCATCATCATATTACTCTATATAGCGCGCATAGCAGGCTCAACCTCAAGAATGTTTATTGCAGTATTCTGGCTATTGAGCTTTATACTGCTTGTCATCTTTCGCTATATAGTAAAAAAGATACTTGAAAAATACCAACTGTTGCAAATACCCGTACTCATCATCGGCGCAGGCAAAACAGCAGAACTTTTGGTACAAGGCATAAAAAATGACGCCGGCATGGGCTATAAAATAATAGGTTTACTTGAAGACAACAAAGTAGAAAAGGGAATACTTGAAAACTACCCTGTCTTAGGTAAATTCAGCGCTGCAGAACAAGTAATAACAAAATACAACATCAACCACGTCTTTATAGCAGCACCAGGGTTAGAACAAGGCAAACTAACAAAACTAATCTACAAAGTACAGCCCTTAGTAAAAAGCATGGGCGTAATACCAAACCTCATAGGCGTACCAATGGGCGGCATAGAAGTAGAAAGCCTGTTTAACGAAAAACTAATGCTGCTAAGACTCAAAAACAACCTTGCACGCCCAATCAACAGATGGATAAAAACAATCTTTGACTATGTGCTAACCATAACAGGCACCATAGCAATATCGCCAATACTAATAGTAATAGCACTCTGGATATACAAAGACTCACCGGGTCCGGTAATCTTTAAACACCGTAGAATAGGCAAAAACGGCAAAGAATTTAACTGCTATAAATTTCGCAGCATGTGCGTAGACGCTAAAGAGCGTTTAGAGCAGCTTTTAAAAACAGACCCGGAAGCTAAAGTTGAATGGGAAAAAGACTTTAAACTAAAGAACGACCCGCGCATAACTAGGAGCGGGGCCTTCCTTAGAAAGACAAGCCTTGACGAACTACCGCAGATATTCAACGTACTGAAAGGAGAAATGAGCCTAGTAGGCCCGCGCCCGATAATAAGGGACGAGATGATAAGGTACGGAGAATACATCAACGACTACCTGATGGTAAAACCTGGAATTACCGGCATGTGGCAGGTAAGCGGCAGAAGCGACACAGATTATAAACAAAGAGTACAGTTTGACAGCTGGTATGTACGCAACTGGAGCGTATGGCTTGACGCAATGCTGTTATGGAGGACAGCTAAGATAGTTCTGCAATGTAAGGGTGCGTATTAAGAAGTTAGGTTATTAAAAGTATCACAATAGATACTTTATTTTTTACAAAATAATTTAGGAGAGATATTAAAGATGAAATACGATTACTTAATAGCAGGCAGCGGACTTTTCGGCAGTGTATTTGCGCATGAAGCTAAAAAGCAAGGCAAAAAATGCCTTGTAGTAGAAAGGCGCAGCCATATCGGCGGCAATATCTACTGCGAACAAAAAGACGGCATTAACATTCACAAATACGGAGCGCATATTTTCCATACAAGCAATAAAAAAGTATGGGATTACATCAAACAATTTGCAGAATTTAACAACTACATCAACAGCCCTGTTGCCAACTACAAAGGTGAAATATATAATTTGCCATTTAACATGAATACTTTCAGCAAAATGTGGGGCATTAGAACACCGCAGGAAGCAGAAGAAGTAATAAATAAGCAGCGTCAGGCAATAACAAGTGAACCGCAAAACCTTGAAGAACAGGCAATAAGTTTAGTTGGTACAGACATTTACACTAAACTAATTAAAGGTTATACCGAAAAACAATGGGGAAGAAAATGCACAGAATTACCTGCCTTTATAATTAAACGTCTACCGGTACGCTATACCTATGATAACAACTACTTTAACGATAGTTATCAGGGCATACCTATTGGCGGCTATAACCAGATTATAAAAAAACTGCTGGACGGCATAGATGTAGAAATAAACTGCGATTTTAACATCTGCTTTGATAAAGACCAAAAGATAGCAGAAAAAGTAATTTACACCGGCGCTATTGATGAGTATTTTAACTATGAATTAGGACACCTTGAATACCGCGGTTTGAAGTTTGAAACTGAAAAATTAGAATGCGAAAACTACCAGGGCGTAGCCGTAATGAACTACACCGATAGTGAGACACCGTATACAAGGGTAATAGAACATAAGCACTTTGAATTTGGCAAACAGCCCGTAACCTATATTACTAAAGAATACCCGCAGGAATGGAAGCCTGGCGAAGAAGCCTATTATCCTGTCAACGATGCTAAAAATCAAAAGCTTTATGCGCAATACAAAGAACTTGCAGAAAAAGAAACAAACATCATCTTCGGCGGTAGACTTGGTGAATACAAATATTATGACATGGATAAAGTAATAGAAAGCGCGTTGAACCTTGTTGAAAAGGAACTGAAGTAAAAATTTGGACATAAAAATACTTGTAGCAACCCACAAACAATACTGGATGCCAAAAGATGACATATATCTTCCTATCCATGTAGGCAGGGAAGGCAAAGTGGATTTAGGGTATTTAGGTGATAATACCGGCGATAACATCTCTGCTAAAAACGCCAATTACTGCGAGCTTACTGCTCTTTACTGGGCATGGAAGAAGCTAAAATGTGGCTATATAGGCTTATGCCATTACCGCAGGTATTTTGCAAGCAAAAACCTACATATAAATAACGCAGAAAAGAAAAAAACGGTAATTTTACATAGAAAAGACTATGAAAAATTACTGCAAGAATATGACGTAATACTGCCGGTAAAGCGCAATTACTATATAGAAACGGTGCGCAGCCAGTATGAACATGCACATAACAAACGTGACCTTGACGAAACAGAAAAAATAGTACAAGAACTTTACCCGGAATACAGCGAAGCCTTTACAAAGGTAATGGGCAGGACAAGGCTGTATATTTTAAATATGTGTGTAATGAAAAAGGCATTATTTGACGAATATTGCAACTGGCTGTTCAGCATACTTTTTGAGTTGGAAAAACGGATAGATATATCGAGTTATAACCAATATGAAGCAAGGGTATTTGGCTTTATATCAGAACGGCTTTTTAACGTATGGCTTGAAAAGCGGAAGTTAAAAGTAAAAGAAGTGCCGGTAGTAAATTTGGAAAAAGTAAACTGGGTTAAGAAAATAAACAAATTTTTAATCAGAAAATTTAGGTGATATTGATGAAGAAAGTAGCTGCTGTTGTAGTTACTTATAACAGAATAGAGCTGCTTAAAGAATGTATTGAGGCATTAGAAAAACAAAGTTATCCATGTGATATTTTAATTGTTGATAATGCTTCAACTGACGGAACAGAAGAATATATAAGTACGATAAAAAATAAATACAATAATCTTTATTACAAAAATACCGGAGCGAACATCGGCGGCGCAGGCGGGTTTAACTTTGGCATGCGCTGGGCAGTGGAAGCAGGTTATGAATATATATGGGTAATGGATGATGACTGCCTGCCATATAATGATGCACTGCAAAAGTTAATAGAGGCAGATGAACTATTAACTGGCAACTATGGGTGGCTTGCAAGTGCCGTACTGTGGAAAGACGGGCATGAGTGCAAGATGAACCGCGTTAAATTAAAGAAAAGCTTTTACGAGTATTTAGAGTATATGCAGTATGGCATAGTACAGGCAGAACAGGCAACATTTGTATCACTCTTTTTAAAAGCAAAAACAATTAAAGAAGCAGGATTACCAATAAAAGAGTTTTTTATATGGGGTGACGATATAGAATACACACGGAGAATAAGCGTAAGAATGAAGCTGCCATGTTTTATAGCGGGCAAGAGTAAAGTAATACATGCAATGAAAGAAAATACCGGCAGCAATATAGCAACAGATATTCCTGAACGTATAGATAGATATAAATATGCCTTTAGAAATGAAGGATATTTATACAGGAAGGAAGGTTGGAAAGGTATTTGCTATTATTTTGCAAAATGTGGTTGGAATTTATTAAAAATAATTTTTAAAAGTAAAAATTATAAAATAAAAAGATGCTTGGTATTACTTAATAGTGTTATAAAAGGGACGTTTTTTCAACCACAAATCGATAGTTTTAAGTCTTAATCTTATATATAGTTATAATATAGAAAGGATAATTAATTTGAGAAAAATTTTATTGTATAATTGGGTTCAATTTGATGATGAAGATGGAGTTGGAGGAGGAGTTACTGTATATTTAAAAAATTTAATTGAACGTTTAATAAATGAGAAATATGAAATTTATTTCTTAAGTTCAGGCAATGAATATAATATTTTCAAAAGGGAAGTTTATATAAATAAAACTAAAAATATTTTTGGAGAAAAAGTAAAAACTTTTAAGATTGTTAATAGTCCTGTAATAGCACCTGCTCGGTGGGGAGTAAAAAATGTAGAAAATATAATTTCGAATGATAAATTAAAAATTATATTAAAAAATTTTATTTTAAAGTATGGACCTTTTGATGTTATACATTTTCATAATTTAGAAGGATTATCTTTAAATTGTTTAGACTTAAAAAAAGACTTTGTTTCCACAAAATTTATTTTTACTTTTCATAATTATGTTCCTGTTTGTCCCACAGTTAGTTATTTTAGAGAAGATATACATAAAGTATGTGAAAAAAATAATGGAGATATTTGTATTAAATGCATAAAAAATTTAACTAAAAATAAAGACTATATTAATGAACCTGTAAAAAGAGGATTGGGATATAAAAATGGTTGGAAAATATATAAATATGTTAACAAATACAAAATATTTGAAAAATATAAAAAAATATGGTTGAAAGAAATAAATTTAGATAATCAAATTATTTATGAATCTAGTTATAGAAAATATAAAGAAAGATTTAAAAAAAAGATAAATGAAAATATAGATGTTATACTTTGTGTTTCGAGGTGCACAAAAAGAATAGTTTTAGAAAATGGATTTAATGATAAAAAGATAAAAGTTTCTTATATTGGAACTAAAGTAGCTGAAAATATAAAATATAAATCTCCTAATAATGATCAAAAATTAAATATAGCTTATTTGGGTTATGCAAATGAACAAAAAGGTTATTACTTTTTTATTGATGCTTTAAGTAAATTACCTATTGAATATAGAAAAAGATTAAATGTTTTGATTGCAGCTAAAGATAGTAAATGTGATTTTATACAGAATCAATTAAAAAATTATAATAAGATAGAAATTTATAATGGATATACTCATGATAATTTAGAAAAAATTTTAGAGAATATTGAGTTAGGGATTGTACCTGTATTATGGGAAGATAACTTGCCACAAATTGCCATAGAATTTATTGCTAAAGGAGTTCCAATATTATGTAGTGATTATGGTGGCGCTTCTGAGTTATTTAATTATAAATGTTTTGTTTTTAATGGTAGTGATACTAATGATTTATTAAATAAGTTAATTTATATTATAAATAATAAAATAGAATTAAAAAAATTTTGGAACTATACATATAAGTTAGTTACAATGGATGAACATATAAAGGAGTTAAAAGAGTTTTATGAATGATTATAATTTAATAAAAGTATCTGTAATTGTACCTGTATATAATAGTTCAAAATATTTAAAACAATGCTTAGATTCAATTTTAAATCAATCTTTGAGAGAGATAGAAATTATATGTGTAGATGATGGTTCTACGGATGATTCTTTAGAAATACTAAAAGATTATTCGGTAATTGATAATAGAATAATAATTTTAGAACAAAGAAATCAAGGAGCTGGAGTTGCACGTAATAATGGTTTGATTGTGGCAAGAGGAGAGTATTTATCTTTTTTAGATTCGGATGATTTTTTTGAATCAACAATGTTAGAGATTGCATATAATGAAGCAAAATCAAAATCTGCCGATATCTTAATATTTGGTTGCGATTTATATGATAACGAAAGTCATAGATTTTTATCTGCTCCATGGGTATTGAGAAAAGAATTATTGCCCGAGAAAAATCCATTTAATTATAAAGATATAAATAAAAAAATATTTAATATTGGAAATGGATGGGCTTTTGACAAACTATTCAAAATGGAGTTTGTAAAGAAAAACAAAAATTTGATTTTTCAGAATTTAAGAACTTCAAATGATATGTTTTTTGTTTTCTTAGCATATGTATTAGCTGATAGTATATATCATATTGATAACCTTCTTCTTCATCAAAGAATAAATAATAGTAATTCTTTATCTAATACTCGAGAAAAATCATGGGATTGTTTTTATTTTGCGTTAAAAAAACTAAAAGATGAATTGATAAAATTAAAAATGTTTACACAATTAGAACAAAGTTATGTTAATTGGGCACTAAATTTTTCTTTATGGCACTATCATACGATAAAAGGAGAAAATAAGAAAAAAATCTATAATAAATTAAAAAATGAATGGTTTAAAAGTTTAGGTATATATAAATACAGATATTGTAAACATTATTTTTATAAGGAAAGTGAATATAATGAATTTATTAAGATGATAGATAATAATTCTTTGTTTTTTGAACTTTGGAGAATTTGTTATTTAACTCAAGAATATTATAGTAGAAACGGTTTAGTTAGTACTGTAAAAAAAATCTATAGAAAAATAAAGTATCAATAATGGAGTGTTTGTAATGCAAATAGCAGTGGCAGGTACAGGATATGTAGGGTTAAGTTTAAGCGTGCTTTTAGCACAACATAACCAAGTAACAGCAGTAGATATCATAAAAGAAAAAGTAGAACAGATTAATAATAAAAAATCTCCTATTGTAGATAAAGAAATAGAAGAATATTTAACAAACCATAAGCTTAATTTAACTGCAACTACAAACGCAGAAGCAGCATATAGTAAAGCTGAATTTGTTATTATTGCTACGCCTACTAATTACGACCCATATAAGAATTATTTTGACACATCTTCTGTAGAAAACGTAATAGAAATAGTTTTAAAAGTTAACTCTAAAGCGGTAATGGTAATAAAAAGCACAGTACCGGTAGGGTACACTAAAGAGATCCGCGCAAAATACAAAACAAATAATATTTTATTCAGCCCGGAATTTTTACGCGAAGGTAAAGCATTATATGATAACCTTTATCCAAGCCGCATAGTAGTAGGTGTTCCGGAAGGTAACGAGGAACTAACTAAGAAAGTTGAAATTTTTGCCAACCTTTTAAAAGAAGGTGCAATCAAAAAAGAAGTGCCGGTATTATATACTGGCCTAACAGAAGCAGAAGCAATAAAACTGTTTGCTAATACGTATTTAGCACTTAGGGTAAGCTATTTTAATGAGCTGGATACCTATGCCGAAATGCGTAACCTTAATACAGCAGAGATTATTAAAGGCATCGGCTATGACCCAAGAATAGGAGATTTTTACAATAATCCTTCCTTTGGTTATGGTGGTTATTGCCTGCCTAAAGATACAAAGCAGCTTTTAGCAAACTATAAAGACGTGCCAGAAAACTTAATAGGGGCGATAGTAGAAGCAAACAAGACCAGGAAAAACTTTATAGCAAACCAGATACTGAAAAAAGCTGGGTTTAAAGGTGATGGCATTGGCAAGCAGATAACGGTAGGCGTATACCGTTTAACAATGAAAGCAAACAGTGATAACTTCCGTCAAAGCAGCATTCAAGGAGTAATGAAACGCTTAAAAACACAGGGAATAGAACTTATAATCTATGAACCTACATTGCAGGACGGCGATATATTCTTTGGCAACAAAGTAGTAAATAATTTAGATAAATTTAAAGAAGAAAGTAAAGTCATAATAGCCAATAGGTATGATGAACTTTTAGATGATGTAAAGGGAAAAGTATATACGAGGGACTTATTTGAAAGAGATTAAGTTATGGTGGTGTAATAACTTTTGATAGAAAAATTAAGAAAGTATCAATTTTTGTTTGAAGAACTGGTAAAACGTGATTTTAAGGCTAAATACAAAAGAACTGTATTGGGGATGATATGGAGTGTATTATCCCCACTTATGATGTTAACAGTAATGGCTGTAATTTTTGGCAATTTTTTTGGAAGGCGTATTGAACATTATGTAATATTTCTTTTTAGTGGTCAAATAATATTTAACTATTTTACAGAAGCAACTAACGAAGGAATGTTAGCTCTTGTGAATAATGCTTCAATTTTTTCTAAAATAAATTTACCGAAATATTTATTTTTGTTTTCTAAAAATATATCAGCTATTATTAATTTTTTTATTATATTCTTAATTTATTTATTTTTTGTAATGATAGAAAATATCCAATTTACTTGGCAATTTTTATTATTAATCTATCCTATTATTTGTTTAATATTTATGAATTTAGGAATGGGGTTAATACTTTCTGCTTTATACATTTTCTTTAAAGATATTCAGTATCTTTACCGTTTGTTTACTCAGGTGGTTATGTATGGTTCTGCTATTTTTTACAGCATAGATATTTTGCCGCAGCATTTGCAGACGTTGTTTTATTGCAACCCAATATTTGTATGTATAACATACTTCCGCAGTATCATTTTGCATAATACAGTGCCTGATTTGTGGCTGCATATGCTTTTGGCAGGTTATGCTTTGGTTTTGTTTGGTATTGGCTGCTGGGTATATAAAAAGTATAACTACAAATTTTTATATTATATTTAAAATTTTTTGCTATTCATTACGTAAAAACATAAATTGATTTGTAGTAATGCGATGATAAACATTAATATTGTATTTGTAAAAATATATAAAGGTATGAGAAAAAATAGGATTGTAATATATTAGATTTATATTTGATAAGTTTTTTAGTATTTAAAAGACTTATCAAAATTTTAAAATAAAAATCATAGAAGGTAATGAAAATACATCAAAGAATTATTTGGATTGATATTGCAAAAGGAATAGGAATCATTGCAGTGATAATGGGGCATTTGGGGAATATTCCTCCTCTTTTGTCTCATATAATTTATTCTTTTCATATTTCGCTATTCTTTTTATTAAGTAGAGTATTTTACAAAGATATAAATATGCAAAAATGTTAACTCTTAAATTTAAAGAACTTATATTACCGTATTTTTATACTTCTATGACTATAATTTTTTTATCTGGTGTCATAGCATTTTTTAAGAATGTAAGTGTATGGTTTAATATGAGAGAATGGGCATTAGCGGCATTATATTGAGCCGGATCGGCACATAATTGTATTGAATTTAGGTATATTGGTGCTATTTGGTTTCTTTTAGCTTTATTTTGGAGTTTTATATTTTTGAATTTTGTTTTGAAAGCTAGGTTTAAAAATATTTTAGTAATTATTATTTTCTTTATCGGATATACGATAAAAGATATTTTTTGGTTACCAATGAGTATACAAGCAGGTATGTGCGCTCTTATATATGTTTATTTAGGATATAATTTGAAAAAATGTAATATTATAAAGAAGTTAATTGATTTTAAAATTTTAATTATAACAATTATTGTGTGGGGTATTGGATTATACTATGATTGTGGTAGATTGTATCTTGTTTCTAATTATTTTGGATTAAAAATTTTTGATTTTTTTATAAGTATTATTGCAGTAGGAATAAATTTTTAACAAAAATTTTATTGTTTTATAGTACTAATTCAAAAAAGTTTTGTGTTTTCATATAATTGAGCAAAATTTGATTCCATGGCATTCAATAGTAAAAGTTTCTAGTGCTCTCAAATATATATTTATCTTAAAATTGCTGCTTAATACTATATGTATTAAAATGTTTAACTATTTCTATGTATATAAATTGAAAGGAAGAAAAGTATGAAAGAATCTATTAAAATATCTATTATAATGCCATTTTTAAATTCTATTGAATATTTGAAAGAATGCATGGATAGTGTGATAAATCAAAGTTTAAAAGAAATAGAAATAATTTGTGTTGATGCTGGTTCTACAGATGGAACGATAGAGGTACTAAAAGAATATGAAAAAAACGATGAAAGAGTTGTACTTATATATTCTGATAAAAAAAGTTATGGTTATCAGATTAACTTAGGATTAAAGAGAGCTAGAGGAGAATATTTTGGTATAGTTGAAAGTGACGACTATATAAAAGAGGAAATGTATGAAACATTATACGGTTTGGCAATTAAATATAATTGTGATGTAGTAAAATCTGATTTTTGTCGCTTTATACATGAAAATGGTCAAAGACAATTTTCTTATGCATCAATCATGCCTATAAAAGAATTATATAATAAAATAATTAATCCATTAAAAGATTTACGGGCTTTTAAAGGATATGGATTAAATCAACCTGGCGTCTATCGTATGGAAATGATAAAAAAATATAATATTAGATTAAATGAAACGCCTGGTGCTTCATATCAGGATAATGGGTTGTGGTTTCAGATGTTTGCACAAGCAGAAAAAGTTTTTTTTTATGATAAGGCATTTTATATGCTTAGAAGAGATAATCCAAATTCTTCTGTAAAAAGTAAAGAGAAAGTTTATTGCATGTGTGAGGAATATGACTTTATTAGGAATTTTTTAAAGTGCAATCCTAAAATAGAAAAAAATTTGGCACCTATTTGTGCGTATTATAGATATCTAAATTATATGTTTACACTTGAAAGAATAGATAGAAAATTTAAATTAGAATTTTGTAAACGTTTTAGTAATGATTTTGAAAATATAAAACTTAATGGTGAATTAGATAATAAATTATATAAAAAAGATCAACTTAGTGAATTACAGTTTATTATAAATCAACCTGAAAAATATTATTTTACTAAAGTTTATAATTTTAATAATGAGAATACAACATTAGAGGAAGTAATAAACCAAAATATTGCAATAAATTATAAGATCGAAGAATTACTTGCTAAAATAGATGAAATAAAAAAATCAAATAAGATTACTAATAAAAATTTAAAATATTATTTTGATAAATGTTATTATTCATATAAAAATTATGGATTTAAATATACAATAAAGAAAATTTTAGATAAAGTTATTAAGTGAAAATATAACTACAAATTTTTATATTATGTTTAAGGTTAACTGATGAAAGAGATATTACGGGTAAAAGACGTATCAATAAAATATATTACAGGTGATTTTAAAAGTATAGGCTTAAAAGAATACGTTGTACGCAGATTAAAAGGCAATTACACTGTTAAAGAATTTTGGGCAAACAGGAATATTACTTTTAGCCTGAATGAAGGCGATATGCTGGGAATAATCGGAACTAACGGTGCAGGTAAATCGACGCTGTTAAAAGCAGTGTCTGGCATAATGCGCCCATCGGAAGGCAGTATTATCCGCCACGGCACAATAGCGGCGCTTTTGGAACTTGGCAGTGGTTTTGACGGTGATTTAACGGTAAAAGAGAACGCTTATCTGCGTGGCGCAATGCTTGGCTATACCCGTAAGTTTATGGATGAAACTTACGAACAGATAATAGATTTTGCGGAGCTGAAAGAATTTGAGGACAGGCCTTTTAAGCAGCTATCCAGCGGCATGAAATCGAGGTTAGCGTTTTCGATAGCGTCGCTTGTAAAACCGGATATTTTAATACTTGATGAAGTGCTTTCTGTCGGTGACGGAGCGTTCCGCAAAAAGAGCGAAGCAAAAATGAAAGAGATAATCAACAGCGGCGCAACGACGATATTGGTATCGCATTCGCTGAACCAAGTGAGGAGTATGTGTAGTAAAATACTGTGGCTGCATAAGGGCAAGCAAATAACTTTTAGCAGCGATGTGCAGAAGATTTGTGATGATTATCAGAACTTTTTAGATGGAAAGCTAAAAATATAGGTTTTAAGATGTATATTAAACGGTTTAATTTTGAACAAATTTTAAAACTAAATAAAAATGCAGAAAGTTTTGTCCTTGTTGGCACTTCTCAATCCGGCAAAACAACATTCCTCAAAAATCTTGCCTCGCCTGACCGCAAGTACGCTGACCTAGCGGTGCCTGCGTTGCGCAGTATGGCTAATGAAGAACCGGTATTGTTTTTGCAGCGGTATGCGCCGCCGGTATTGATTGATAATATTCAGTACGCGCCAGAACTTGTGCCGGTAATTAAGGATTATGTGCTAAAGCACGGCAAGCCGGGCGATTTTTGGCTGATTGTGCCGAAAGAGGACGCAGAAACTATTACTGCCATTATGCATGAGCTTGGCGATAAGTTTGCCTGCCTGGAGCTTTGCGGTTTAAGTAGTGCAGAGCTGGACGGCAGAAAAAGCACGCCGTTTATAACGGATATGCAGCTGTTGGCGAGCCGGATGCAAAACCCTGTTCCGCACAGCGTGTTAGAGATTTATGAACGCATCTGGCGCGGCAGCAAGCCTGCAATGTATAATGAAGGTGCGGAATGGCAGGCGTTTTATGTCAAACTGGTGCAGGATATTTTACAGCGCGACATCCGCAAGTTTATTCAGCTTAACGATGAGATGAAGTTTTACCGCTTTTTGTGCGCGGCAGCATCGCAGACGGCAAAGCTTTTAAATTACGCCGTTATGGCGAAAGAAACCGGCATCAGCATACCGACTGCAAAGCAGTGGCTGGGCATATTAGAAAAATTGGGGCTTGTGTATTTGCTTCAGCCTGCGGCATTTAACGGCGTTAAGTACGTTGTAAAAACGCCGAAGCTGTATTTTACGGATACCGGCCTTGCGGCGTACCTTTTGCGCTGGAATACGGCGGACGCTTTGGAGCTTGGCGCGATGAGCGCGGAGTTTTTTGAAACCTGGGTTGTTGGCGAAGTGTATAAAAGTTTTGCTAATAGCACGCAGAAAGCGCCGCTGTACTATTGCCGCAATTTTAACGGCAAAGAGGTAGAACTTTTAATTTTGCATAACGGCGTGCTGTACCCGTGCGTTATCAGTAAAAGCGCTCAGGCGCAAAAAATGTACAAGCGCTTTAATATAATTGAAGCAGCATTTGGCGGCTGTACAGAAGTTAAAACAGCAGCCGGCAGCGTCATTTGCCTTGTGCCGGAGTTCGGCATTGATAAAAACAACATTATGTACATACCCGCGTGGATGATTTAAGCCTTGCATAAGCAGGGCTTTATTTTTATGCTTAATTTTACCTACACCTTTGCTTGTGGTATAATATATTATTAGATTTATTGAACGAAAGGAACAAACATGGCAGATAAATTTTTAGTTATAGATGGCAGTAGCCTGATTCACCGGGCGTTTTTTGCCCTGCCGCCGCTGACGACGCAGAGCGGTGTGCATACGGGTGCTGTGTACGGTTTTTGCAATATGCTTTTGCGCCTGCTGGCGGATGTACAGCCCAAGTGGCTGGCGGTAGCGTTTGACAAGAGCCGCAAAACCTTCCGCACGGAGATGTTTGCCGATTATAAAGGGCAGCGCAAACCGACACCGAGCGAGCTTTCGGAGCAGTTTCCGCTGGCGCGTAAGGTGCTGGAGGCAATGAATATTGCCGTGCTGGAGCTGGATAATTACGAGGCAGACGATATCATCGGCACGTTTGCCGTACACGTGCCGCAGGAAGCAGATGTGATTATTGTAACGGGCGACCGCGATGAACTTCAGCTTTTAAGCAGCCGCACAAGCGTATATTTTACAAAACGCGGCATTTCGGACCTTAAAATTTACACGCCGGAGGTTTTTGCAGAAGAATATGAAGGGCTTGAACCGAAGCAGCTTATAGACCTGAAAGGGCTGATGGGCGATACTTCGGATAACATCCCCGGCATACCGGGCGTTGGCCCCAAAACGGCTCTTAAGCTGATTGGCGAGTACGGCAGTGTGGAAAATGTACTGGCTAACGCCGATAAAATCAGCGGCAAAGCACTGCGCGAAAAAGTACAGAATAACAAAGAATCGGCGCTGCTTTCCAAAAAACTGGCAACAATTTTTACGGATGTGCCGGTTGATGCAGATTTGGCAAATTATGAATTGAAAGCATTAAAGCCGGAAGCGCGCGAATTGCTTGCCGGTTTGGAATTCCGCAATATGTACGACCGTTTTAATGCCGTTATGGGCGCGCCGGAAGGCGATTTCAGCCTGTTTGGCGACTTTGTGGAAGACAAGCCTGCCGGGCTGCCGGAAGAAGTTGTAAAAAGTGCCGACGATGCGGAAGCGTTGTTTAAACTTATCGCCGTAAGGCGTGAAGTTACGCCGCTTACTGTACAAATTGGCGGTACGCTGCCGGATTTATATTTTAAACGTGCGGAGCTTTTATGTGATGGGCGCGTTTATATTTTTGAAGGCGAGTGCCCCGGCTGGCAGCAATTTTATGACTGGCTGGCAGATGAAAACTGCCAAAAAGCCTGCTGCGACAGCAAAGAGATTATTAAAACCGCTTTGTGCCTTGGGGTTGAAGTACGCGGCATAACGGATGATATTGCCATTGCCGCATACCTTATTGACCCTGCGCGCAGCGAATACAGCATTAAAACCGTCGGCGGAGCGTACCTGACGCAGGAGTATGCGCAGGAATGCAAAACCGTTGCCGAACTTGTGCCTGTGCTGCGTACCAAACTTGCAGAACACGAACAGATAAAATTATATGAAGAAATGGAGCTGCCGCTGGCACGCACGCTTGCAAAAATGGAACTGGCAGGCATTAAGCCGGATGCAGCACTTTTGGATAAATTAACCAAAGAAATGGCGGCGCAGATTGCAGCGCTTGAAATTTTGGCGGTAGAGCAGGCTGGAGAAAGCTTCAATTTAAAATCTACCAAGCAGCTTGGTGCTATTTTATTTGAAAAGCTGGGCCTGCCGGTCATTAAAAAAACTAAAACAGGTTATTCTACGGATGTATCAGTTTTGGAGCAGCTGCGTAACGAGCATCCGCTTGTGCGGACTATTTTGGAACACCGCAAGCTGACGAAGTTGCACAGCACTTATCTTGAAGGTCTGCGCCCGCTGATAAATACTGTTACAGGGCGTATACATACGCATTTTCAGCAGCTTGTTACTGTTACCGGCCGCCTGAGCAGTACCGACCCGAATTTGCAGAATATCCCTACCCGCACGGAACTTGGCAAAAAAATACGCGAAATTTTTGTTCCGGGCGAAGGTTACGATTACCTGTTAAGCTGCGATTATTCGCAGGTGGAACTGCGCGTGCTGGCGCATATTGCGCAGGATGAACTGCTTTTGGAAAGCTTCCTGCACGGGCAGGATGTACACGCACGCACGGCTGCGGAAGTGTTTGGCGTGCCGCTGGACGAAGTTACCGGCACCATGCGTACGCGCGCCAAAGCGGTAAATTTTGGCATTGTATACGGCATCAGCGATTTTGGGCTTGCCAAGCAGCTTGATATCAATCGCGGTGAGGCGGGCAGATATATTGAAAATTATCTTGGACGCTACACCGGCGTTAAAAAATATATGGATGATATGGTGGCGAGCGCAAAAAAACAGGGCTATGTGCAGACGCTGTTCGGGCGCAGGCGTTATCTGCCGGATATTAACAGCCGCAATTTTAACCTGCGCGGCTTTGCGGAGCGCACCGCCATTAACACGCCGATACAGGGCACTGCGGCGGACATTATAAAAATTGCCATGGTGAACGTGCAGAAAATGCTGGAACAGGGCGGTTATAAAAGCCGCATACTGCTTCAGGTGCATGACGAACTTTTGCTTGAAGTTACTGCGGACGAACGCGAAGAAGTTGGCGCACTTGTAAAACAAACGATGGAAAGCGCCGTAAAACTCAGCGTTCCGCTGATTGCCGACGTTAACTACGGCGTAAACTGGGCAGACGCCAAATAGGGAGGAATTACCATGCCGGAAATGCCGGAGGTGGAGCAGGTACGCAAAACCCTGCTGCCGCACATTAAGGGCAAAACCATTAAAAATATAGAAATTAACCTTGCAAGGCTGATAAAATACCCTTCGCCGGAAGAATTTATTGCCGGTTTAACGGGCAAAACCATTTTGGATGTAGGGCGCCGCGGCAAATACCTGGTGCTGAAAACAGGCGAAAACCAGAAACTGATTGTGCATTTGCGCATGACAGGCAGCCTGATTGCTCAGGACGCAGATAAGCCGGAACCGCCTTATGCCAAAATTAAGTTTGAACTGACGGACGGTGTAACCATGTGGTTCTGCGATATCCGCACCTTTGGCACGTTGTACCTTGTTACCAATAATGACGCTTATATTGAAGGTTACGAAACTTTAGGCCCCGAGCCTTTAAGCGAAGGCTTTACGGCGGATTATATGCGTCCGGTTATAGCCAAAAGCAGAAAGCCTATAAAAACTCTGATTTTGGAGCAGACTTTTATCGCAGGGCTTGGCAACATTTACGCCGACGAGTGCCTGGCGTTATCCGGCATTTTGCCGATGCGCACGGCCAACACGCTGACGGACGAAGAAATTGACCGCCTGCACGACGCTATAAACAAGGTTATTGCGCAGGGCATTGCCAACCGCGGCACAACCTTCCGCGATTACAAAGACGGCGAAGGCAACAAGGGCGATAACCAAAACCATTTGCTGGTATATGGGCGCAAAGGCTTGTGCTGCAAAATGTGCGGCGGCGAACTTTTGGGTACCAAAGTAGGCGGGCGCGGCACAACATACTGCCCGCACTGCCAAAAATAAAACGGTGAAAAAATGAAAGTAATAGGTTTAACAGGGGGCATAGCCTCCGGTAAAAGTACAATTGCAAATTTACTGCGCAGCCTTGGCGCGCCTGTGTTTGATGCCGATGCCGAAAGCCGCGCTCTGGTTGCCAAAGGGCGTGCTGCGCTTAACGAAATAGCCCTTACCTTTGGCATTGAATACCTTACGGATGGCGGCGAGCTTAACCGCCCCAAAATGGCGGAACTTGTTTTCCGCGATAAAGAAGCGCTGAAAAAACTGGAAGCAATCATCCATAAAAACGTACTGGCGGCTGCGCAGAGCTTTCTGGCGGAATGCCGCAGTAAAAATCTGCCGGCGGCAGTGCTTGATGTACCGCTTTTAATTGAATGCGGCTGGTACAAAGATGTGGATGCCGTGTGGCTTGTTGCCGTAGACAGCGAAACGCAGATAGAACGTGCCATGGCACGCAGCAACATGACGCGCGAAGAAGTTAAGGCACGCATTGCAGCGCAGATGACACTGGAAGAAAAAAAGGCTTATGCCAGCCTTGTAATTGACAACAGCGGCACTTTTGCTGAAACGGAAAAAGCCGTTGCCGCAGCATGGAAAAATTTTACGGCGGAGGCATAAGTTGGGCAGGCGGAAAAAGAAAAAATTTATCGACAGATGGTGGGTAAAATTTTTAATGGTTGCTGCCGCCATTTTTCTCATCGGTGAAGCCGGTATGAAAATATGGAGCAGCGAAGCCGTGCAGACGCGCTTTGTTTATATGTGGCCCTACCAGAACGAAATTTTGGAGTACAGCTCCAAAAACAAAATCGACCCATTTTTGGTTGCGGCAGTCATTAAAAATGAAAGCGGGTTTGATACGGAAGCCGTATCGCACGCCGGTGCCGTGGGGTTGATGCAGATTATGCCGGAAACCGGCGAATGGATTGCTGCGCAGATGGGGCTTGACCATTTTGACTTGGAAGCTTTGCGCAGGCCTGAATATAACGTGCGGCTTGGCTGCTGGTATCTGGGCGAGCTGGAATATGAATTTCAGCGCAACTGGGTGCTGATGATGATTGCCTATAACGCGGGTCGAGGCAACACGCGCGCGTGGATGCAGGAAAACGGCTGGAACTATGATTTTAACCGCATTGAAGACATACCTTACCCAGATACGCGCGAGTATGTAAAAAAGGTTTTGCGCGACCGCGACAAATATTATCTTTATTACAGAAATAAAATAAAAAACTATTGACAGATTGATTTTTGCGCGTTATAATAATCAATGTTGACGCGGTAGTGGCGGAACGGCAGACGCGCTAGCCTCAGGAGCTAGTGGGGGCAACCCCGTGGAGGTTCAAATCCTCTCTACCGCACCATTTAATTTAATAGCAATACCCCAATGCGGTTGTGGCGGAACGGCAGACGCACCATCTTGAGGGGGTGGCGGGGAGACCCGTGTGGGTTCAAATCCCACCAACCGCACCAAAAATGCAATGAAGCAGCTTGTAAAACAGGCTGCTTTTTTTATGCCCGAATGAATAAAACAATGGGCATTAGCTTAAAAGCGCCGGTATTTGTGCAGGTTATTTTTCTTTTAACTTGTGGACAAAGCATGCCTGCAATGGTATAGTATATTAGGTATTGCGCAGGGGCAGTAAAAAAGCTGTCTGTCCTCAAAAAAGATATTTTTGGAAGGTGGTACAATCAATGGAAAAATCTGTTAAGCAAAACACATCCACTCCTGTGGACGCGGACTATTCGCTGGAGGCCGTGCCCGATTCAGCACGCAAAGGCTTCTGGCAGATGTTCTTCGTTATGCTGGGGTTTACGTTTTTTTCTGCCAGTATGAGCGTAGGCGCCAAATTGGGTAATGGGCTCGATTTATCAGGCTTTGTATGGGCGTGCCTGATTGGCGGTATTATCCTGTCGGCTTACTGCGGTGTACTGGCTTTTATTGGGTCTAAAACCGGTTTGAATATGGACTTGCTCTGCCGCCGTACTTTTGGCAGTAAGGGCTCTTATCTTTCGTCTGCTATTTTGGGCTTTACGCAAATCGGCTGGTTCGGCGTAGGCGTGGCAATGTTTTCCATTCCCGCGGCGGAACTTATGGGCATGAACGAATGGACTCTGACCATTATTGCCGGCCTTTTAATGACGGCAACCGCAGCCACCGGCATGAAGGCTCTGGAAATTGTCAGCTATATTTCCGTTCCGCTCATCATTATTCTGGGCGTTTATTCCATGGTTACCGCTGCCGCAGAAGGCGGCGGGCTGGCTTACATTTTTGCGCAGTCTGCCGGGCAGATTACCCTGTTTACCGGCATTGGCTATGTTATTGGTTCTTTTATTTCCGGCGGTACTGCAACGCCTAACTTTATCCGTTTTGCCAAAAACAGCAGTATTGCCGTGTGGACTACGGTTATTGCCTTCTTTTTAGGCAACACGCTGATGTTCTGCTTTGGGGCGGTTGGCGGCGCTTACACCGGCAAGGATGATATTTTCTACGTTATGATTGCACAGGGCCTTGCCATTCCGGCTTTGATTGTACTTGGCGCCAATATCTGGACTACCAATAATAATGCTCTTTACACCGGCGGCCTTGCCATTTCCAATATTTCCAAAGTACGCATGAAATGGACTACCTGGATTTCCGGCATTATCGGCACGGCGCTTGCAATTTGGCTTTATTACAATTTTGTAAGCTGGCTCAGCATTCTTAACTGCGCTCTGCCGCCGATTGGCATTATTGTTATTTTAGATTATTTCTTTAACCATAAAAAATTCGGCAGCGATTTTAACGAATATACCATCAACTGGTTCAACATTGCCGGTATTATAGTGGGCGCTGCCTGTGCAAACCTGCTGCAGTGGGGCATTGCCGCCATTAATGCCATGGTGGTTGCTGCTGCATTCTTCTTTATCGGCGAAATGCTTGGCAAAAATAAATAATAACTGTAAAGAAAGGATGAATTGTTATGCTGCTGCAAAAACTGTATCTGGCAAATGCCACGGAAACGGTAGATATCCGCGTTACGGACGGTAAATTTGCCGCTGTTGCTCCTCAGCTGGAAGCGCTGCCCGGCGAAGAAGTGGTTGATTGCTGCGCCGGTAAAATGGTGCTGCCGCCTTTTGTTGAATCGCACGTACATCTCGATACCTGCCTTACGGCAGGACGTCCGCACTGGAATTTATCTGGCACGCTGTTTGAAGGCATTCAGCGCTGGGAAGAATATAAGCCTTTCCTTACCAAACAGGAAGTAAAAGACCGTGTAAACAAGGCGCTCCGCCTGCAGGCAGGCAACGGCATTCAATATGTGCGCACCCATGTAGATATTAACGACCCGGAACTTACCGCCCTGCGCGCAATTTTGGAACTGCGCGAGGAAGTTAAGGATTATATTGATATTCAAATCGTTGCTTTTCCTCAGTACGGAATTTTAAGTTACCCCAACGGCAAAGGCCTGCTTGAAGAAGCACTGAAAATGGGTGCCGATGCTGCCGGTGCCATTCCGCATTTTGAATTCACCCGTGAATATTCTGTTGAATCGCTTAACATCTGCTTTGAACTGGCGCAGAAATATGGCAGGCTGATTGACGTACACTGCGACGAAATTGACGACGAGGCATCGCGCGGGCTGGAAACTGTTGCCGCCCGCGCTTATGAAACCGGTATGGGCGATATGGTAACGGCGTCGCACACAACTGCCATGCACAGCTACAACAATGCTTATATGATTCGCCTGATGCGCCTTTTAAAAATGTCCGGCATCAACTTTGTGGCAAATCCGTGCGTTAATGTTCATTTGGGCGGACGCGTAGATACTTACCCCAAACGCCGCAGCATGACGCGCGTAAAAGAACTTACCGCCGAAGGCATTAATGTTTCTTTTGGCTCGGATGATATTTTTGACCCATGGAACCCGCTTGGCAATGCCAATATGCGCGACCAGGTATTTATGGGCCTGTATACCGGGCATATGCTTGGCTATGAAGAAATTTGCAATTCTTATAAATTTGTTACCGAAAATGCTGCCCGCACCTTGCATTTGGGCGATGCTTACGGCATTGCGGTTGGCAAAGATGCAAACTTTGTTATTCTTGACGCCAAAAACTGGTATGACGCATTAAACAATAATGCGCCGGTGCTGCGCAATTACCGCAAAGGCAAACTTATTGTGTCCACCGCGCCGGTAGATAAAAAAGTGTATTTCTAAGTTTGCGAACAGTAATAAAACAGCAAAAGTTGTACCAGCGAAGTTACGCAAATTTTGCGATTGGATAATGAGCAAAATTTACGAACTTTTAACAGAAAAAATCAAAAGGGTTATACTTTTCAGCATTGTTAAAATCTGCGGCTTCGTCGATTCCGTCCGGGCATGGCACCGGACTCTCGTAGGTTATTGTTATAAATTAAGCCGCCGCAGTTTTAACTGCTGCTTCACAGCACAACCCTTTTGAATTTTTGAACAAACTGGCTGCCAATAAAATAATTTAAATAATAAAAGCCAAAGCATTGCTTAAAGTAGTGCTTTGGCTTTTTGCTTATTTGTAGTTTATGGCTAATTACCTGCTGCCGTGCTCTCGCTTCCAGCGCTTTATTTCATCAAGCCTTGCTTTTACGCGTGCTTCCAGCCCCTGGGTCGTTGGTTTGTAATATTCCGTTCCCAGAAGCGAATCGGGCAGGCACTGCATATTGGTAAGTTTTTCTTCCGTGTTGTGCGCGTACTGATAGCCTTTACCGTAGTTAAGTTCCTGCATCAGTTTTGTGGGCGCATTGCGGATAACAAGCGGTACAGGCTCTGCCAGCATTTTGGCGGCGTCGCGCTTGGCGTGTTCATACGCCATATAAAGTGCGTTGGATTTTGGCGCGACCGACATATACACCACGGCCTGTGTTAAATGCACGCTGCATTCCGGCATGCCGATAAAATGGCAGGCGTGGTAGGCGGCAACGGCAATTTCCAGTGCTTTGGGGTCTGCAAGGCCGATATCTTCGCTGGCAAAGCGTGTAACGCGCCGCGCTATGTAAAGCGGGTCTTCTCCTGCTTCCAGCATGCGTGCCAGCCAGTACACGGCGGCGTCCGGGTCGCTGTTGCGCATGGATTTATGCAGTGCGGAAATTAAATTATAATGTTCTTCGCCTGTTTTATCGTACAGCAGCGATTTTTTTGAGGTGCATTGTTCCAGCGTTTCGCGTGTTACCGTCGTTGCGCCGCCTGCGTCCATATCGCCGTTTAATACTGCCATTTCTAAGGTGGAAAGCGCCGTGCGGGCATCGCCGTTGGCAAAAACGGCAATCATTTCCAAAAGTTCTTCTCCAATGTTAATTTTTTGGGTGCCAAAGCCTTTTTCATCTGTTAAGGCACGGGTTAAAAGCTGCACAAGCTCATCTGTTTTAAGCTCCTGCAAAACAAATACTTTGCAGCGGCTTAATAATGCGCTGTTAACTTCAAACGAAGGGTTTTCCGTCGTTGCGCCTATTAAAATAATGCTGCCTTTTTCCACAAAGGGCAAAAACGCATCCTGCTGGGCTTTGTTAAAACGGTGTATTTCGTCTACAAAAACAATGGTTTTTTCGCCGTAACGGCGGTTTTCTTCCGCCTTCTGCATTACGCTGCGTATTTCTTTAATGCCGCTTGTAACGGCCGAAAAATCAATAAACGCCGCTTTGGTGGTGTTGGCAATAATCCGCGCCAGCGTGGTTTTGCCCACGCCGGGAGGCCCCCAGAAAATCATGGAGGAAATCTGGTCGCTTTCAATTAAACGGCGCAGCACTTTGCCTTTGCCCAAAAGGTGGGTCTGGCCAACGTATTCTTCAAGCGTTTTTGGGCGCAGCCTTGCCGCCAGCGGCTGTGATAAATTATTTTCAAAAAGTGACATTGCTTCCATAATTTCGCCTCCCAAAGCCATTATAATTCGCCGCAGAATTAAGCGCAAGCAGAATTTATTAAAGCAATTTTACACAATTGTTTCATTAATGCAAGGATATTTGTTTGCTAAAACAGTTTAAAAAGTTATATAATTAAAATAACTTATACTTGCAGAAGGTTGGGTGCGTACTATGGACTGGCATAACCGTAATATGAAAATTTTAATTGGTATTTGCATTGCCGTTGTTTTAATTGTTTGTTACCGTATTTTTGATAATATACAAACGGAGCGCGCACGTGCGGAAAGAATGTCGCGCGTGCAGGCGGTGGCAGTTGTTACGGCAAAGCCGGAGCGCAGGACGATTACCCCGCTTTTGGAGTTCAGCGGCAGCCTTGACCCGGAGTGGCAGGCTGATGTTGCCGCCAAGGTTGACGGGCGTGTGGAGCGCGTATATGTTAATGAGGGCGACCGTGTAACCAAAGGGCAGGTGCTGGCGGAACTGGAACAGCGCGATACTGATGCTGCCCTGCGTGAAGCGCGCGGCAATTACATGGACGCGCAGACCAATCTCCGCAAGGCAGAGCGCGACCTTGAACGTTACAGCGCTTTATATAAACAGGGTGCGGTTTCCGAACAGGTTGCCGACGATTATGCTTTTGCGCGTGACAACGCAGCTGCCAAGCTGGATGCAGCCCGCGGCACCGTGCAGGCTATGGAATCGCAGTTTGAAGGTACTGTAATAACAGCCCCGGCTGACGGCATTATCTCCAAACGCTATCATCAGGAGGGTTACTATGCAGCAGCAGGCACCCCGCTTTTTGCCATTGCCGATATCAGCGTTTTAAAAACCGTTATTAATATTCCGGAAGGTAATATCAGCGGCGTATCCGTTGGCAACGAAGCCGAAATAGAACTGCCTGCCTTTGCCGGGCATAAAATTATCGGCAGAATAACGCGCATTGCCCCTGTTGCCGATTTACCTGCGCATACCTTTGCCGCCGAAGTAAGTGTTGACAACACAGAAGGGCTTTTGGCAGGCGTTTTTGCAACGGTAAAGCTTACCGCGCAGCCCAGGCAGAATGTGCTTACAATACCGGTTTATGCCATTGTAATGCGTGACGACCAGAAAACCGTATTTATTGTGGAAGACGATAACACCGTGCGCCGCCAGGTGCTTGACATTGGCTATACGGACGACAAGGTAGCCGAAGTTTTAAGCGGCCTGAAAGGCGATGAAGTAATTGTAACCGAAGGGCACAACAAGCTGCGCGAAGGCAGCAAGGTAGTTACTGATAAGGCAGGTAATTAATTATGATAGAGACTTTTATCCGCCGGCCGGTTTTTACTACCATGTTTATTTTGCTGCTGGTAGTGTTCGGCATCCGCTGCTACCCGGAAATCGGCGTAGATTTGAACCCTGACGTTGATATGCCTATCGTCAGCGTGCGCGTTACTTACGACGGCGCTTCGCCGGAAGAAATGGAAACGCTTATTACCAAGCCGATAGAAAACCGCGTCAGCCAGGTTGCAGGTTATAAAACAATTTCCAGCACCGTGCTTGAAGGCTACAGCGAAACCGTACTGGAGTTTAACATGGGCGTAGACCCGCAGGCTATGGCCAGTGAAGTGCGCGAAAAGGTTGCCAGTGTGCGCAACCGCCTGCCGGACGATATCGACGAACCGGTAGTGCAAACGGTTGATTTAACCTCCCAGTCCATTGTTGCGTACACGTTTTCTTCCGAATCGCGCAGCCGCGGCGAAATACGCCGTTTAATAGAAGACAGCATTCTTGACGAAATGCAGATGGTTGAAGGCGTTGCCGAAGTAACTGCGGTAGGCGCCAGCCAGCGTGTAATACGCCTTGTGGCAAAACCGGATAAGTTAATGGAATACAGAATTTCGTTTCAGGACCTGCTTCAGAAGGTAGATGACGAAAACTACAATACGCCGGGCGGCAAAGCCAGAAACCACGACATGGAAATAACCGTGCGTACCATTGGCAAATACAGCAATATCGACGATATTAAAAAAGTTGTTATTGCAAACCATAACGGCAAAGCCGTGTACATTGGCGATGTGGCAGACGTTATTGACGGCTGGGAGGATGAAGACACCTTCGCCAGTGCCAACGGCGTGCCCTGCGTTATGACCTTCGTGCGCAAGCAATCCAAAACCAACACGGTTGACGTTACCGACCGCGTTAACGCCAAAATGGAAGAACTTAAACAGCGCGTAATTCCGCCCGATATCAAGGTTGATATTGTGCGCGATCAGTCTACCTACGTACGCGAAAACATTGCCGACGTGTGGAACACGATTTTCTTCGGCGGCGCGCTGGCGCTGTTTATAACTTATATGTTCCTCGGCAACTTCCGTGCCACCATTATCGGCGGCCTGTGCATACCAACATCAATAATAGCAACCTTCTTTATGATGAAGGCAATGAATTTTACCTTAAACAATATGTCGCTGATGGCGCTGAGCCTTGCGGTAGGCATTCTGATAGACGATGCGATTGTTGTAATCGAAAACATTTTCCGCCATATCGAAATGGGCAAAACGCCGTTTGTGGCAGCCAAAGAAGCAACGCAGGAAATTTCCCTGGCAATACTGGCAACGTCGCTGTCGTTAATGGCAGTGTTTGTGCCGGTTGGCAGTATGGGAGAAATTATCGGCCAGTATTTTAAACAGTTTGGTCTAACGGTTGCCTTTGCCATAGCGTTTTCCACTCTGGTAGCGTTTTCGCTTACGCCAATGGTTTCCGCCTACTGGCTGAAAGAAGAAAAGCCCGGCGAAAGCCACCGCAACAAATACGTGCAGCTGGCGCTTGATAAATTTGAAGCGGGCTTTCAGATTTTCCGCGGTTTGTACAGCGGCATTATGGAAGCTGCACTGAATAACCCCAAAAAAGTTATTGCCGCCGGTATAGTTTCGCTGGCAATGAATATTGTGCTGTTGCCGTTTGTAGGTACGGAATACCAGCCGACGTACGATTCCGGCGAGTTTACCGTTAATTTTAAAGCGCCTATCGGCACCAGTATGGAAAAAACGGTAGCGCTGGCAACGCCTTTGCAAAAAGAAATAACGGCTATGCCGGAAGTAAAAATAGCGGCGCTGAATATCGGCAATGGGCGCAACCCGGTAAACCAGGGCTCTATTGATATCCGCCTTGTGCCTAGCAATGAGCGTGACCGCACCATGCAGCAGATTATGGATGACCTGCGTGCCGAAGTGCGCAACGTTCAGGGGCTGAGTGTTACGGTAGTGTCCAATCAGGGGCGCGGCCGCGGCGACAGCAGGCCGGTGCAGATTGGCCTGCGCGGCAGCGATATTAAACAGCTTAAAGAATACGCGCTGGAGCTTGCCGATTTGGTGCGTAAGGTTCCGGGCGCAACGGATGTCGATATTTCCGATTCGGACGAACAGCCGGAAATTTTAATCAGGCTTGACCAGGCGCGCGCCAGCCTTTTGGGGCTCGATTCTTATTCCGTCGGTGAAGTTGTGGAAATGGCCTTTATGGGCAAAAGCACAGGCAACAGCTTTACAATCGGCGATAATGACTACGATATTATTTTGCAGCTGCCGGAAAGCAAGCGTACCGATATTAATGACGTTAAAAATCTGCGCGTATCTTCGCCGGACGGGCAGTTCATCCGCTTGGGCGACGTTGCCGACATAAGCCTTGGCAGCGGCCCGACGCGTATTGAACGCGAGGACAAGCAGCGCCAGATTGTTGTTTACGCCAACACGGTAGGCACATCTCCGGGCGAACTGATTGCCAAAATACAAAACGAGCTGATACCCGGCATGAATATGCCGCAGGGCTACAACTACAAGCTGATTGGCGAAGCCGATACAATGTCACGTTCGTTTAACGAAATTGTTAAGGCCATTGTGCTGGCGGTTGTAGTTGTTTATATGGTTCTGGCGGCACAGTTTGAAAGCTTCAGCCAGCCGGTAATTATTATGGCTTCGCTGCCGTTTGCGGTAGTGGGCGCCGTGCTTGGCCTTTTAATGGCGGGGCAGACGGCCAACATGATGAGTATGATTGGCTTTACCATGCTTTTGGGGCTTGTTACCAAAAACGCCATTTTGCTGATTGACTATGCCAACCAGCAGCGCGAAAAAGGGCTTGATATACGCAGTGCAACGCTGGAAGCCTGCTCACTGCGCCTGCGCCCGATACTGATGACGACGCTTTCAACCATTTTAGGCATGCTGCCTATCGCCATGGGCATCGGCGAAGGCGCGGAGCTGCGCCAGTCCATGGGCGTGGTGCTTGTTGGCGGCCTTATCACTTCAACCATGCTTACCCTTCTGGTTGTGCCGGTTGTGTATATGGAATTTGAAAAATGGAAAGAAAAACATTATAAACCTGCCGGAGAGGCAAACGCATAATAAACGGGGCTCTGCAAATTGCAGGGCCTTTTGTATTATCTGTTACAAAATAAATGAAAATCACTTGTGCCATTCCTCTTTAATCTTGTATAATAAATGTAAAGTATAAGTAAAAATTAAGTTAAACAACTTACAGGAGGGCTTATGGTTTACTTTTTCGGATTTTTGGGAGGACTGGCGTTATTTTTATACGGCATGCAGCTTATGGGCGAAGGCCTGCAGCGTGCCGCAGGCGAGAAGCTGCAAAAAATACTGGAAAAGCTGACAGGCGTTCTGCCGGTGGCTGTTGCGCTTGGCGCCGTTGTAACAGGTATTTTGCAGTCGAGCAGTGCCACAACGGTAATGACGGTTGGTTTTGTAAACGCAGGACTGATGAATTTAAAGCAGGCCTTCGGCGTTGTAATGGGTGCCAATATCGGCACAACCATGACGGCACAGCTTATTGCCTTTAAGCTTACCGATTACATCACTCTGTTCCTTGCTATCGGTTTTGCCGTGCATCTTTTGGCAAAACGCCAGCGCGGCAAATATATCGGCCAGGTAATTTTGGGCTTCGGCATTTTAATGCTGGGCATGGAAATGATGAGTGATTCCGTAATGCCGCTGCGCGAATACCAGGGCTTTATTGATTTTATCGGCCGCTTTTCCGATAACCCGATTCTCGGCGTGGGCGTAGGCCTTGTGATGACCATGGTCATTCAGTCCAGCAGCGCAACAATCGGCGTTTTAATTGCCATTGCCAATCAGGGGCTTATTCCGCTGGAAGGCGCAATTCCCGTGCTTCTGGGCGATAATATCGGTACCTGCATTACGGCTGTGCTTGCTTCGCTGCGTGCCAATATTACGGCCAAAAGAGTAGCGCTGGCACATGTAATGTTTAACTTTATCGGCAGCATTATTTTTATAACCTTTATGGGGCTGTTTATAAAACTGGTGCTGGCAATTTCTCCGGCCGGCGACATTGCCCGCCAGATTGCCAACGCGCATACGGCGTTTAACGTTGTAAATACGCTGCTGTTTATGCCGTTTACCGGTTTATACATTAAATTTATAGAAAAATGCCTGCCGGGCAAAGGCGAAATTATTTCGCGCAAACCTGCATATCTTGATGAGAAAATGCTGGTAACTCCTTCCATTGCCATGGGGCTTGCCGTTAAGGAAATTGTGCGCATGGGCAACATGGCGCGCCATAATGTTGAAGTTGGGATGCAGGCACTGGAAGACAAGGACGAAAATAAAATTAAATATGTACTGGAACATGAGCCTGTAATTGATGCGCTTGAAGAAGACATAACCCGTTACCTTACCAAAATGAGCGAAAAGGAAATGGGCGCCGAGCTTTCGGCAATGCATACAAGGCTTCTGCACGCCTGCACTGATATTGAACGTATCGGCGACCACGGCGAAGCGCTTGCCAAAGATGCGCGCCGCATGTTTGAAGACGATGTTAAATTCAGCGAAGAAGCCAAAACCGAACTGCGCGCTTTGGGCGAGCTGGTTATGCAGGCCAGCGGCAAAGCCATGGAAGCGCTTGCCAATAACGATAAGGTGCTGGCACAGGAAGCGTGGGATATTTGCCGTCAGGTAAAAAAAGCACAGAAGGAAATCCGCAAAAACCATATTGTACGCCTTAACGAAAAACGCTGCGACCCTGTTGCCGGGTTTATGATGATGGAAATTTTAATAAACCTGAAGCGCGTTTCCGACCATTCCAAAAATATAAGCCAGATTGTTTTGGGAATTTTTTAAAATTAATTAAAAAAACTGTTGACAAACAGATTTTACTGCTGTATAATTAATTTCGTTGTTGAGAGACGCGGAAATAGCTCAGTGGTAGAGCACCTCCTTGCCAAGGAGGGGGTCGCGAGTTCGAATCTCGTTTTCCGCTCCATGAATTGTCAGCCCGGCAGTTTACTGCCGGGTTTTTTGAATTTATTCAAAAAAGAATAATGATATATTGTAGGAATAGCAGTAAAATTCTTGTCAAGTACCGCTGGTTGTGATATTATATTATGAGCAATGTGTGTAAACAGCTGCATTTTTAACAATAAAACCGATGTAAAAAACATGCTGTAATAATCAGCACATATAATTAAGGGAGGATTTATTAATGAACGTAACAGTAGAAAGAGTCGGCAACGACGCAACTCTTAAAATCACTTTGCCCGCAGAGGAAGTAAACAAAGGCTTTAAAAAAGCCGTTGCAAAAATTGCAGGCCAGGTAAATATCCCCGGCTTCCGTAAAGGCAAAGCCCCCCGCAATATTATCGAAATGCACTATGGCAAAGAAGCAGTAAAACAAGAAGCATTTGAACTGGTTGCTAACCAGTGCTATACCGAAGCTCTGGAACAGGAAAAACTGATTCCGGTATCCGACCCGAAGGTTGAAGATTCCGTATTTGAAGAAAACAAAGATATGGAACTTACCATTAAAGTAACCCTCAAACCGGAAGTTAAACTTGGCGATTACAAAGAACTGCATGTAGAAAAAGAAGCAGTTGAAGTTACCGACGAAGCAGTTGAAGAACAGGTACAGGGCCTGCGCAGCCGCCATGCAAAAATGGTAGAAGCTGAAGAAGGCGCCGTAATTGAAAAAGGCGACTTTGCCATTATCGACTTTGCAGGCACCGTTGACGGCGAACCGTTCAGCGGCGGCGAAGGCAAAGGCTATCCTCTGGAAGTTGGCTCCAACTCCTTTATCCCCGGCTTTGAAGACCAGCTTGTAGGCCTTAAAAAAGGCGATTCCACCGATGTGGACGTAACCTTCCCGGAAGAATACTTTGTTAAAGAACTGGCCGGCAAGCAGGCAATCTTCAAAGTGAACGTACAGGATGTAAAACGCAAAGAACTGCCGGAACTTACCGATGAATATGTAGCAGCAAACAGCGATTGCAAAACCGTTGAAGAACTGCGCGCAAGCTACAAAGAACGCATGCAGAAAGCAGCTGAAAACAATGCCCAGATTGCTTATGAAAAAGCACTGATTGACCTTGCAGTTGCCAATGCGGAATTTGAAGTTCCCGAAATTATGATTGAAGACCGCGTAACCCAGATGATTGACGAAATGCGCATGAGCCTTGAAGCACGCAAACTCACTCTGGAACAGTACATGCAGTACAGCGGCATCGACATGAAACAGCTTCGTGAACGCCAGCATGACGCTGCTGTTGAAAATGTTAAAACCGACCTCGTTCTTGACGCTATTGCCAAAGCTGAAAACATCCAGGTATCAATAGAAGATGTTGACAGCGAACTTTCCGCTATCGCTTCCCAGCATGGCGCAACTCTTGAAGACGTTAAGAAAATCATTAAATCCAATGGCACTATGGGCCTGTTGCTCGCAAACATTCTGCGCCGTAAAGCTGCCCATGTAATCATTGACAGCGCGAAATAATTTAAGCGCGGTTAAACCACAGTAAAGGGGTGTGACAATAATGAATTATGTGCCAATAGTTGTAGAACAGTCAAACCGCGGAGAACGCTCTTACGATATATATTCCCGCCTTTTAAAGGACAGGATAGTTTTTGTTACCGGCGAAATAGATGATACTATGGCCAATCTCGTTATCGCCCAGCTGCTCTTTTTAGAGTCGGAAGACCCCGATAAGGATATCCATCTCTACATTAACAGCCCGGGCGGCAGCGTAAGCGCCGGCCTGGCAATTTATGATACAATGCAGTACATAAAGCCTGATGTTTCCACAATCTGCATGGGCATGGCCGCCAGCATGGCATCCGTGCTTCTGGCTGCCGGTGCTCCGGGCAAACGCTTTGCCCTGCCGTACTCCAGAGTTATGATTCATCAGCCGCTGGGCGGCGTTCAGGGGCAGGCTTCCGAAATTGAAATCACCGCGCGCGAAATTCTGCGCCTCCGTGATGAAATGAACGGTATTTTAGCCAGCCATACCGGACAAACCAAAGAAAAGATTGCGCAGGATACTGACCGCGATAACTACATGTCCAGCCAGCAGGCCAAAGAATACGGCCTGATTGACGAAGTGGTATCGCGTAAACCTGCTAATGAAAAATAAAGGCTTTAAGGAGATACTCAAAATGAAATTCGGTGGGGACAATCACCATGATGCCCCGGTTTGCTCTTTCTGCGGCAAGCGCGAAGCGCAGGTCAGCAAAATGTTCAGCAAAGTGCTTGGCGAAGGTGATTTGTTTATTTGCGATGAGTGTATAAAACTCTGCAATGAAATGCTTGAAGAAGAAATGCGGGCAAGGGCTGTAAACCATACTGAAATTGCCGAACTGCCCAAACCCAAAGAAATAAAAGCAATTTTGGATGAATATGTAATCGGCCAGGAGGAAGCTAAAAAAACCCTTGCCGTAGCCGTTTACAACCATTATAAACGCATTGACTACGAACTTAACCATGTTCCCGGCGACAAGGATGTTGAACTGCAAAAATCCAACATTTTAATGCTTGGGCCTACCGGCAGCGGCAAAACACTGCTGGCGCAGACTCTGGCAAAAATATTGCAGGTTCCTTTCGCCATTGCCGACGCTACCGCTTTAACGGAGGCCGGTTATGTAGGCGAGGACGTGGAGAACATTCTGCTGCGTTTAATCCAAAATGCGGATTACGATATTGAACGCGCACAGCGCGGCATTATCTACATTGATGAAATTGACAAAATTTCGCGCAAGTCCGAAAATCCTTCCATTACGAGGGATGTTTCCGGCGAAGGCGTACAGCAGGCTCTGCTGAAAATTCTGGAAGGCACGGTTGCCAATGTTCCGCCTCAGGGCGGGCGCAAACATCCGCATCAGGAATTTTTGCAGATTGATACCACAAACATTCTGTTCATCTGCGGCGGCGCGTTTGACGGGCTGGAAAGCATCATCAGCGCACGCACGGGCAAAAAGAATATGGGCTTTGGCGCCGATATTAAAACCAAAGACGAAATCAGCCTGACGGATACCTTTAAAAAGGTATTGCCGGAGGATTTGATGAAGTTTGGTTTGATACCGGAATTTGCCGGGCGCCTGCCGGTTGTTGTAACGCTTGAAGCACTGGATAAAGCTGCGCTGATTAAGATTTTGCAGGAGCCTAAAAACGCACTGGTAAAACAGTATCAGCACTTTTTGGCTATGGACAATGTAGAACTTGAATTTGAGCCGGATGCACTGGACGCCATTGCCGAAGAAGCACTGAAACGCAGTGCCGGTGCGCGTGGACTGCGCGCCATTATTGAAGCGGTAATGCGCAATGTAATGTACGACGTGCCTTCGCGCAGTGATGTTGTAAAATGTATTGTAACGGCCGATTCCATCCGCAATCATGCAGAACCTAAAATGATTGTGGCGGCAGGCTGAAAGAAAAATAATGGGGGAAGGGGATTTTAACCTTCCCTCTTTTTGGTTTTATGGGCCTTTTGTGATACAATTATAAGAGATTTGAATTTTAATATAAAATAGGGGGATGCTAATATAAATGGAAGCATCAGGAAAATTAATGCCCCTGCTGGCGTTAAGAGGAATTATCGTATTCCCGGGAATGACGGTAAACCTTGATGTAGGCAGGGATAAATCAATAAATGCGGTTAATGCTGCCATGCAGCTTGATAAAAAAATACTGCTGGTAACTCAGCGCGATGCCGAAACCGCAGACCCGAAACGCGAAGAACTGTATAATTATGGCGTTGTTGCCGAAATTAAGCAGCTTTTAAAACTGCCGAGCGGTGCAATCCGTATTTTAATTCAGGGGCTTGAAAGGGCAGAACTTACTTCGTTAATTGACGCACCTTTTAAAGATACTTACCTTGAAGGCTTTGCCATGCCGGTAGTCAGCATTGAGCCGGAAGAAAATTCCGAAACCGAAGCTATGCGCCGCGTGCTGCTGCAAAGTTTTGAAAAATGGCTTGTTACCGGCAAAAAAGTAACCACCGAAGTTATGCTTAACTTTAAAAACATAACTACTGCCGGTGAAATTGCCGATATCATTGCCGGTTATTTAACAATCAGCATTGACGAAAAAGAAGAACTGCTGGAACTTGCCGATGTAAAAGAGCGTATGCACAAGCTGCATACTTTTTTGTGCAAAGAACTTGAAATTGCCGAACTCGAAAAAAACATTACGCAGGAAGTACGCAAACAAATAGAAAAAAACCAGCGTGAATATTATCTGCGCGAGCAAATTAAGGTTATTAACAAAGAGCTTGGCGAAGGCGACGAACGCCAGGCCGAAGTTGACGAATATAAAAAGCAGATGGAAGGCCGTGACCTGCCGCCCGAAGTAGCAGATAAAATTAACAAAGAGCTCGACCGCTTGTATAAAATGCCGCCGATGATGGCAGAAAGCGGCGTTATCCGCAATTATGTGGAAACGCTTCTTGCTTTGCCGTGGGGTATTTACGGCAAAGATAACTTTGATTTAAAGCACGCCGAAAAAGTGCTTAACAAAGACCACTACGGCCTTGAAAAAGTTAAAGAGCGCATTTTGGAATACCTTGCGGTGCGTGCTCTTACCAAAAGCGGCAAAGGGCCTATTCTGTGCCTTGTCGGGCCGCCGGGCGTGGGCAAAACTTCGCTTGCGCAGTCCGTTGCCCGCGCTATCGACCGCAAATTTACACGCATGTCGCTGGGCGGCGTGCATGACGAAGCCGAAATCCGCGGCCACCGCCGCACCTATATCGGCGCAATGCCGGGCCGTATTATTCACGGCATGCAAACCTGCGGCGTTATGAACCCGGTTTTCCTGCTGGACGAAGTAGACAAAATGTCGTCCGATTTCCGCGGCGACCCTGCTTCCGCACTGCTTGAAGTTTTAGACCCGGAACAGAACAACACCTTCAGCGACCATTATGTTGAAATACCTTTCGACCTGTCACAGGTATTCTGGATTGTAACGGCCAACACCGTGGAAACAATTCCGCCCGCACTGCTCGACCGTATGGAAGTGGTGCAGCTTTCCAGCTATACCGAAGATGAAAAGGTAAAAATTGCCGAACTGCATCTTTTGCCGAAAGAACGCCAGAATAACGGCTTAACAGCTAAAACGCTTTCCATAACGGAAGATGCTCTGCGCATGATTATACGCGGTTATACGCGCGAAGCAGGCGTGCGCAATCTGGAACGCAAAATTGCGGCAGTCTGCCGTAAAACCGCTCTGCGTATTGTTAACGGCGAAGCCAAAAGCGCAAAAGTAACAGCTAAAAATTTACATAAATATCTCGGCAAGGTAATTTATCTTGAAGACGATGTAAGCCTCGAAGCAGCAGCCGGCATCTGCACCGGCCTTGCGTGGACCCGCGTCGGCGGCGAACTGCTTAAGGTAGAGGTTGTAGCCTGCAAAGGCAAAGGGCATCTTGCGTTAACGGGCCAGCTTGGCGACGTTATGAAGGAATCTGCCCAGGCGGGTTATACCTATATCCGCTCGCGCGCAGATGAACTTGGCCTTGACAAAGATTTTTACGAAACTACCGATATTCATATTCATCTTCCGGAAGGCGCAATACCTAAAGACGGGCCTTCGGCAGGCATTACCATGGCAACAGCAATGATATCGGCATTAACGGGCCGCAAAGTTAAAAAGAACGTTGCCATGACTGGCGAAATAACGCTTTCCGGCAGAGTGCTTCCGGTTGGCGGCATTAAGGAAAAATTCCTGGCTGCCCACCGCTACGGCGTAAAAACCATTATTATGCCGGCTAAAAACGAGCAGGATTTGGAAGAACTGCCCGCAAACGTACGTGCAAAAATGCACTTTATTCCCGTAAAACATATGGACGAGGTGTTAAAAATAGCATTGGAGGATTAAACGCGATGAACAAAGGAGTTTGGGACATAGTCCGTGCGCAGTTTGTCACGTCTGCCGTTAAGGCAGAACAGTACCCTTCGCCGCAAATGATTGAAGCCGCCTTTATCGGGCGCTCCAATGTCGGCAAATCTTCTCTTATTAACTCGCTCTGCCGCCGCAACGGGCTGGCACGCGTAAGCGCCACCCCCGGCAAAACGCAAACAATTAACTACTATTTGCTGAACGCCAAACGCAATGTAGAAGGCGGCGCCGATACAGCACAGTTTTACCTTGTCGATTTGCCCGGTTACGGCTTTGCCAAAACAGGCAAATCCAATAAAGATTTATGGTCCGGCTTTATCAGCAAATATCTTTCAGGTTCGGACAACCTGGCATTAGTATGTCAGCTGATTGATATCCGCCATAAGCCGATGGAAAGCGACATAGAGTGTTACCACTGGCTGCTGGGCTGCGGCCTTAACGTGCAGATTATTCTCACTAAAGCCGATAAACTTTCCAAAAATGCAGCCATGGCCCAGAAAGCCCTTTTTAAACGCGAACTTGGGCTTGACGACAGCCGCATTATAACTTATTCGGTAACGCAGAACACTATGCGCAGTGAACTTATTAACCGTATTATGACGGCACTGGAAAACCACAGATGATTTTGTAAGCGCACAGATTGTAGGGAGTGGTTTGTATGGGGATTTTTGACATAATGCTGCATGTAAGGCGCCTGATGATGTTCGGGCTGGCAGTGCTTATAGGCTTTCTTTTTCAATACATGGCAATACCTATACCGTTTTTGCTCGGCGGCATAGTATCATCCATGTTCTGGAAAGTTATAGGCGCACAGGTATACTGGCCGCGCCAGTGGCGCGAATTGGGCCTTTGCGTAGCCGGTTACGGCATTGGGCGCAACTTTACGGCAGAAACCATGCACGAACTTTCCATGCAGTCGCTTGGTGTGCTTGAAGCAACCGGCGCCGCCGTAGGCGCTTCGGTTATCATAGCGTGGTGGACATCACGCCACAGCTACGCCAATCTGCAAAGCTGCGTAATGGGCTGTATGCCCGGCGGGCTTACGCAAATGATGCTCATGAGCGAAACCGACAAGCGCGTAGATTTCAGCGTGGTAATGGTAATGCAAACCCTGCGCCTCATGAGCGCCATTATTATCGTACCGTTTCTGGTTGTGCACGGCCTTGGGGCGGAAATAAAAGACACCGCACTTCCGGCAGCACAAACAGGCGGCTACACCTGGCTGTGGATGGTGCCTATCGCAGCAATTGGCGCTGTTGTTCTGCAAAAGCTGCATATACCAACGCCGCGCCTTTTGGGGCCAACGCTTGCCGCGTCTGCCTGCTCATACTTCTTCGGCACCTTTCAGCCAGTGCCCGACCCTCTCATGACGGTTGCGCAAATAAGCATCGGCCTGTATATGGGCATGCTGCTTGACCCTGCGCGCATAAAAGAAACCGCCCGCCTTATGCCGTTTATAATAACAGGCATCTTAATAATTATTGCTGTCAGCGTTGCCATGGCCTACTATCTTTCCGGCATTTACGGCTTTTCACTTATAACCGCCTTTTTGGCAATGGCCCCCGGCGGCATTGCCGAAATGTGCCTTGCAGGCATGAGCATGGGCGAAAACGTTTCGATAATTTTAACCTATCAGCTGGTTAGAATGCTTATTTTAAATATCACCGTGCCGATGGGGCTGACGTGGTACTTTAAAGATAAATAATATTAAATAGGATATTATAACGCAAAAATAAAAATGGTAAATTTTTACCAAAAGGCTTGACAACACTATTAGTAATAGTTATAATTAGGGCAACAAATCAATATTTCGTACAGGTACAGTAATTGTTTAAATGTTTATCGGTGCAAATCCGATGCGATCCCGTCGCCGTAACGGCAATAAAAGCCGGAGCCGGTCAGCCAGCCTGTATAAGCATCACTGCTTGACCTGCGGGAGACAGGAAGGAGATGTTTACTAACCAACCGGCTTTGTTTATGTGAGAGTGGCAGGGCCTCTTGATTGTAATTATCTGAACCCGTCTTTTCGTTTTGGAAAGACGGGTTTTTATCTTGCCTGCGCAGGTTGGAATATTGATTTTTAAAATTCATTTAACATTCTCAGATACTCATTCTCTACTCCTCTTGCAGTGCCCGTTGGGGTGCAGGTGCTGCTTTGGCCGCCGTGCTTTTGCGGCGGCTGTTTTATTTTGCCGCAAAAAGTTGAGCAAAACCTCTTTTGCTGTTATACTTAAAAAAGAAAAAATATTTTCAGGAGGTTTTAAAATGAAAGTAATTTCTACCGAAAAAGCTCCGGCCGCTATTGGCCCATATTCTCAGGCAATTGAAATTGGCGGCATGCTTTTTGCTTCCGGGCAGATTCCTGTTGACCCTGCTACCGGCGAAGTGCCGGAAGGCATTACCGCACAGGCAGAACAAAGCTGCAAAAATGTAGGCGCAATTTTGGCAGAAGCAGGCCTTGGCTACGAAAACGTAGTAAAAACCACCTGCTTTTTGGCAGATATGGCAGACTTTGCCGCCTTTAATGAAGTTTACGCAAAATACTTTACCGGTAAACCTGCACGCAGCTGCGTTGCCGTTAAAGGCATACCCAAAGGCGTACTTTGCGAAATTGAAGTAATTGCCGCAAAATAACAAACTAACAAAAAAGGTTGTACCGGCTGGCAAAAGCCATACAGTACAACCTTTTTTATTTTTATTATGAAACTTTATAGCTTAAATTTTTAAGAGCCTGTTTATGGTGTTTGGTAACCATGGCAGGCGTGCAGTTTAATAATCTGGCTGTTTCTTTGCTGCTTAAGCCTTCAAAATATAAAGCGTTAATAGTTTTTTGCTGTTTGGCGGTTAACTTATTAAGCGCCAGTTTTAATAAAATACTTAATTCCTCACGTTCAATAACGTTGTCGCTGAACTCGGCGCCTTCTGCCTCACTATCGGGCAGGGGCGCTTTTTTATTTTCATCCGCCCAAACTTTCTTCACTTCATCATACAGTGCAAAGTGAATACGGCACCTTACGTACCCTGCAAAATGCTCGTAATCAGCGCCGTTGTATGTTAATACAAGCTCAATAAACTTTAACCTTGCAAGGCTTAAACCTTCATCAAAGCCAAGGGCGTTGTAAAACATATCACGGCGCATTTCACTGCGGAACAAAGGCTCAAAAGCAAGGCAAAGCTGTTCCAAAGCCTGTTTATTGCCATTTTGGGCGGCAGTAATTAAACTTTTTGTTTTATTTGCCAAAGTGGTAAAAGTTTTGTGGCGCACGGTTTTGGGAATAATATCCATTTCCGGCACGGCAGATTTTAAAACCCTGCCCTGTATTTGGCTGAAAGATGACAAATTTTTTCTTTGAATCACAAAAACCTCCAAATTTTAAACTTACCAGCTTTACCGTGGCCACGCAAAAGCGGCGTAAGCAAGATTATAACGGAATGTTTGGCAGTTTGTAAAGACCTTGTTTTAAAAAATTTTATATGTTAAATTAAAAGTTTTGGCTTTACAAAAAAGTTACCGGTGCGCAAGACAACGTACAGTACGAATTATTAATTTCAAAAATGTCTTGCGGGGGGGTAAAACTATGATAAAATAATATAACAAAATTGTTTTGTAAAAAAGCAAAACAAAAAAGGGGAGAGTTATGTTATGAAACGTGTAAGTAAGAATTTAACTAAAGCAGTAACTTTAAGTGTACTCTTAATGTTGCCGTATGGTATGGCATGGGCGGAACCGTATACAGATGTGATAAGCGGTGCAAATGATAAATATACTGATGAAATTAAAGAATATGATGAAGATACAAATACTTATATTTATGATTTTACAAAAGATACTGATGCCAAGCTTGAAGTAACAGCAACTGAAAATCAGGATAATGCTATTTCTGTTACAGATAGTTCTATACAAATCAAAGGAAAGCTTGATGTTACAGTTAAAGCTGATAAAAATGGAGGGCGATATGGTTATTTTCCTTATAGCACTGTATACTTAAGAGGCGATAATCTTTTATTCGATAGACGTGACGGCGGTAACATAATGAGAATAGATGGGAGAGATGGTTCTGCGGTTTATATTTCTGGTCAAGAAAATATTGTGTATTTAGGTAATGGCATTATAGAACAAATAATAAATAATGACAGCAATACGATAAATGATGTAGGTGGGATAGAAATTTATAGAGGAAATAATAACCTTGTAGTTTATGGTGAAGGTACGATTAAAACAACGGCAATACAAAATGAAGAAGAGTCGTCTCCGGGTTATAATAGAATAAACGGTGTGGAAATTGATGGTAATGCTTCTGATAATAACAAAATTATACTGGGATACAAAGGCAGCTATGATGATTTAAATGAATTTACCCAGGCAAATCTTGCTGAAAAGGTTAAAGAATTAGGGGATGTGACAATAGACCTTACTGCCCAAAATACTGTTGAAAAAAATGACAGAGAAGCAAAAGTAATAGGAATAGCAAATGGTGCTGATAATGACAATATTATAGCAGGCGGAGATATTACTATAATAGCAAGAGCAAACGGGTATACTACAAAAGTTGGCTATGATACTATAGTTGCTACCGGTGTTAATATGTCTGGGGGAAAAAACAATAACATTATAGCTGCCAATAAATTTATGATAACCGCAGAAGCAGAGAGCAAGAGCGATGGAATGGTTTCTGCAATAGGGATGAATACATTTGCAAGTAATAAGAATACTATAAATTATGTAAATGCATTTGGCGATGGAAGCAATATTACTGCTACCGCAACAGGTAATATGTTAACTGTAAATGGCATTTCTGCATATGAAGCTCAGGCTATGAAAATAATAGACGACTATGGTCGAGAATATATTGTTTATAGTAAAGGTGGCGATGTTGAAGTTAATACAGGTACTATTGATATTACTACAACGACCAATAACGGTACGGATATTGAAAATATAGGTATCCGTGCAAACGGCGGGACGGTAAATATTAACGGAGATGCTGGTATAAAAGTATACGTAAATAATGCAGCTGATACAAATAGTGATGTTTTTGGTATCTGGTCTAATTTGGGTGGCACTGTAAATGTTGAAGGCGCTGCAAATATTACTATAAATGACGATCGTTTAGATGCAAAAAAAATAGCTGTAGTTGCAGGTACGCGAGATTTGGATGAGAATGGTAACCCGTTTGGAGAACAAAATACAGTAAATCTTAATTATCACAAAGGCGGAGCAAGTCTTATCAATGGCGATATTCTTAGTGGTTATAATGGCCTTTTAAATGTAGGTACGGGTACAACTACTTTATCTCAAAGAAGCACTGCCGGAACACTTACTTTAAACGGCGACGCTTTAGCCGGTAATGGAGGTACACTGAACATTAATTTAACAGCGGGCAGTACGTGGACAGGGCGTGCTGACGATTATCAGGACGCAGCTTTGCCTACTTGGAAAGAGGAACACGAAGAACAGTTTAACCCTAAATTCAGCAACAGCATTGAAGCAAGCGGCAATGTAAAAGTAAACCTTGCGCAGGGAGCAAAGTGGAACGTAACCGGGCAAAGCTGGATTACCGAACTTGACGGCAATGGCGTTGTAGATTTAACCAAAGGCAAGGGCAGTGACGCCGTGCACATTGGCAAAGTAAGCGGCAATAATACTTTTGTGGTAAACCTTAAACCTGGTGAACTTGGCGCCAGCGATATGATTTATGTGCAGGACGGCACAAGCAAAGCACAAACCCTGCAAATTAACAATCGTGATGAAGTATTAAGCGGTATGAAAGCGGGCGATGCTTTACGTTTTGCAACGGTTAACAAGGCAGGCGAAGGTTTTGGCAATATAACCGATGGTGCTGAAACTTTTGGAAAAAGTACAACTATCAACGACGCAGGTATTTTTAATGTAGATTTTGATATTATTTACAAAGATTATAATGAGAAAATGGAGGGAGATTTAGGCACGGACCAGACATATAACGGTGGTAACTTTAGCACTAATAAACCGGGACAGGATTATGTAGACAATGTTTATGGCGGTAAAAAAGACACTAGTGAAATAAATACTTTGGAAGAAACAACAGAAACGGAGTCTAATCCTAAACATGTTTATCTTGTACGCAAGGAAAACAGTGCGGAAAATAAATCTGACGCCGGTAAAACCATCATCAACATGAGCCGCGCCAACTATAAAAACGTTATTTATATGGACAGGCTTAACAAGCGTATGGGCGAAATGCGTTATGTTAATGGTGAAGAAGGACAGGGCTTATGGGTGCGCCTGCGTCATGACCGTATCGGGCAGAGCGGCGACTTCCGCAGCATGAACACCATGTACGAAGTAGGCTATGATGTTAAACAACCTACCGATAACGGCGAGCACCGTATTGGTATGGCAATAGACTACATGCGCGGCAGCACAACCTATGACGACATTATGGGTAAAGGCGAAACCAAACGTTACGGCCTGTGGCTGTATGATACATGGCTGGGTGAAAAAGGCCATTATGTTGATTATGTAGCTAAATGGGGACATTTAAGCAATGATTTTGACATTACAGCCAAAACCACCGGCGAAAAAATTACCGGCGATTACAGCAACAATGTATTCAGCGTAAGCGCGGAATACGGCAAGAAAAACGATATGGGCAATAACTGGTATTTTGAGCCGCAGGCACAGCTTCAGCTTGCGCGTGTAACCGGTGCCGATTATGTAACAACTCAGGGCAGTAAGGTAAATGTGGACGGCATTAACAGCTTAATCGGCCGTGCAGGCTTTAGAATTGGGCGCGATATGGACGAAAACAGCACTGTTTACTTAAAAGCAGATTTGCTGCACGAATTTATGGGCGACCAGACGGTAACAGCGGCAGACGCAACCGGCACACTGCGCGAAGAATTTGAAAACAAAGGCACCTGGTATGACGTTGGCTTTGGCTTTGCGGCAAAGATGAGCAAAAACAGCTATGCCTTTATGGATTTTGAAAAATCCTTCGGCAACGATAATGACGAAACCTACCAAATTAACGCAGGTATGCAGTGGAGCTTTTAATTAAGTGCCAATTAGCAACAAGGCGAAGGCAAAGTTAATAATTTTGTCAGCTAAATTTATGTACCCTGAATTTAATAATAAAAAGTAAAATAAGAAAGATTGTACTGTAAGGCGGCAGGCAAAAACTGCGGCGGCTTAATTTAAGATAATTGCTTTAGAGAGTCCGGTGCTGTGCCCGGGCGGAATCGGAGGAGCCGCAGCATTTTTGCAGAGCCGTCACAGTATAATCTTTCGGTATAAAATAAAAGCATTATTTTATACGCGGAAAGAAAATATGGAAAAAGATATTTCTTACAATAAAGAAAAGTTTAAAACTCTGGCCGCTAACTGTACGGCAGAATACGTTAATTATATGCCGCGCGGCAAAAACGGCATGCGCTGCTGGGAGATTAAAGCACAGAAGCCGGACGGTGACTATACGATAGTAGTCTTATGTGATTACGGTTATAAGGTTGATGGCAAAACAGTGGAAATAACCCCTTTTAAAAACCGTGCCGGGCGCAACGAAGAAATTTACCGCCTGTACCATGAAGAAGGTTTATCACAATTATTTTTGGCGAATTTGTTTAATATGAGCCAGCCTTCCGTATCGCTGATAGTGAATAAAAAATAAATAAGCATGCTGCTGTATAACAGCGGCATGCTTATTATCTTTACAGAAGTATAGTTTTTTGTTAAAATAAACAGGCAAGTGTTCTGCCATAACGGTAGGCGGTTAGCCCTCTGCGGAGGGACTGTGACCCTCCGGTAATATAGAATCCGCTTGACGGAAATACTATTGAGGAGGGGAATAGCGTGGATATATTATCGCTGTTAGCTGTAATAGGCTATACGGTAACAATCTTTTCTGTGGGTTATTCCCTGGGAAAAGATATATCACGGAAAAACAGATAACCGCCACAAGCCCAATTTGTGACGGTTATCAATAACCAAGTTATAAATTTGCGGCTAACCGTCTATCGGCAGCACATTTGTTATTTCTATATTTATTATAACAAACACAGTAAAAAAGTCAAATTATATATTATGCCTGTACAGTGCTGAACGCCGTACAGGCTTTTTATTTTGCTTAATGGTCGGTTTAAAAATTATGGTGCGTTTCGCTGCAGGGGTTAATATGCACCATGCAGTGCTTAACTTCCGGAAACTGTTTTTCTATCTGTTCGTGAATGTTTTCGGCAATGGCGTGTGCTTCAACAAGGGTTAAGTGGTCGTCTGCACTGATTTCCACATCCACATATACGCGCGAGCCAAAAATGCGCGTTTGCAGTTTGTCTACATGGTCTACGCCTTTTTGTGCGGCAATAAGCTCCTGCATTTTTTCAACTGTTTCTTCGTCGCAGCTGCGGTCTACCATACGGTCGATAGCGTCGGTAAAAACATCGTATGCGCCTTTAATAATCATCAGGCAAATGGCAATGGCGGCCAGCGGGTCAAAAATGGGGTAGCCAAGCATGGCGCCGCTAATGCCGATAAGGCTGCCGACTGAGGTTAGGGCGTCGTTGCGGTGGTGCAGGGCGTCTGCCAAAAGCGCGCCGCTGTTTATTTTTTTTGCTACGCTGCGGGTGTACCAGTACATGGCTTCCTTGCTTATAATGGCAAGGGCTGCAACGGCAAGCGTTATGCCGTCCGGCGCGGCCAGTTCGCCTTCGGCGGAAAAGTGCAGTATTTTTTGTATTCCGGCAAAGCCGATGCCCGCCCCTGCCAGTGCCAGAAGCGCCGACATGATGATGGAGGCAACACATTCCATGCGTTCGTGCCCGTACTGATGTTCCATATCGGAGGCTTTGTGCGATATTTTTATGCCGGCCATAACAATAAGGTTGCTGAAAATATCAGACGCCGAATCGACTGCATCCGAAACAAGGGCGGCCGAATGGCCCAAAATGCCTGCGGCAAATTTGGAGGCTGCCAGAAACACGTTAAGGGCAATGCCTTTTTTTACCGTGCTGAGGGCAAGGGTTTGATTTAAAGATTGGTCTTGCTGCATTTAAATTTCTCCTTAAAACAAAATACATCTGCGGAACTACTCCTGTCCCGCAGATGTAGGATAATCTGCTGCCGTAAGGCCCGGCCGGTTTTACGGCCTGATCAGCTTGTACTGTAGTTGCAGTGCAAAAAGATTAACTAAATTGTAATAAGGCTTTGTTTTTTTGTCAAGTATGTTTTGTAAAAGTTTATTTACAAAAAAGTTTACTAAAACTTATTGACAAAACTTGTTAGCAGTAGTAAACTACAATTTGCAAAGAAAGTTAGAGCAAACTAACTTAAAAAGCAATATAAGGTTAGCTCCGGCTATACAGAAGAAGGGGATGGTTCCAATTATGCCGTTGACTTTTGCCGCAACCGGCGAGGTAAACACCATTAAAGCCGTACGCGGAAGAAATGAAACAGTACGTTTTTTGGAAAGCATGGGGTTTGTAGAAGGGGCAGCTATTACCGTCGTATCCAAACTTGCCGGAAATTTAATCGTCAATGTTAAAGACGCGCGTGTTGCTTTAAACAAAGATCTTGCTTCAAAAATAATGATTTAACGGAGGTATGCCATGAAAACGCTTAAAAATGTTGAGTGCGGCCAGACTGTTAAAGTAAGCCGGCTTGGGGGAGAAGGCGCTGTAAGACGCCGTATTATGGATATGGGCATTACCAAGGGCACAGAAATTTATGTGCGTAAGGTTGCGCCGCTCGGTGACCCTATTGAAGTAACTGTAAGGGGCTACGAGCTTTCGCTGCGCAAAGGCGAAGCTGAAAACATTGTGGTTGAATGATTTGAGGAGGGATTGAAGTGGCTGTAAAAATTGCATTGGTTGGCAACCCTAACTGCGGCAAAACAACCATGTTTAACAATTTAACCGGTGCAAACCAGTATGTTGGCAACTGGCCGGGCGTTACTGTTGAGAAAAAAGAAGGCAGGCTAAAAGGTTACAGCGATGTAATTGTTACCGACCTGCCGGGTATTTATTCGCTTTCTCCGTATACTTTGGAGGAAGTTGTTTCCCGTAATTATATTATTAATGAACATCCTGATGTTATTTTAAACCTGGTGGACGGTTCCAACATTGAACGCAACCTGTATTTAACAACCCAGCTGCTTGAAATGGGCGTGCCTGTTGTTATTGCGCTGAATATGATTGATATTGTCCGTAAAAACGGCGATAAAATTGATATTGCTGCGCTTGGCAGAAAACTTGGCTGCCCGGTTGTTGAAACTTCCGCTTTAAGCGGGCTGGGGCTGAAAGAAGCTGCCGCCAAAGCCGTTGAAATGGCCAAAGCCAAAAATGTTGAGTGCAAACCCTTGCATTTTAACGCTGATGTAGAAAAAGCGTTGGAAGAAATTAAATACATTATGGGCAGTTCCCTGCCGGAAACCGGTGCAAGATGGACGCTTGTTAAATTGTTTGAGCGCGACCGCGAAGTATGGGCTAAATATAATCTGCCGGATGTTATTCAAAAGCAGCTTGAAAAAATTATTAGCGGCGTTGAGGAAAAGCTTGATGACGACTGCGAAAGCATCATTACCAACGCCCGTTATGATTACATTACCGGCTTAATGGCCGATTGCGTTAAAAAAGTTAAAGTAGGCATGACTACTTCCGATAAGATTGACCAGATTGTTACGAACCGCATTTTGGCCCTGCCGATTTTTGCAGCCGTAATGTTCTTTGTTTATTATATTGCCGTTACTACAATCGGCACGGATGTTACCGACTGGACCAATGACGTGCTGTTCGGCGAAATGATTATGCCTTCCGTACAGGAAGCTATGGAAAATGCCGGTGCTGCCGAATGGCAGGTATCGCTGGTGGTTGACGGCATTATCGGCGGCCTTGGCGCACCGATTGGCTTTGTGCCGCAGATGGCAATTATGTTCTTCCTGCTGGCGCTGCTTGAGGACTGCGGTTATATGGCGCGTATCGCGTTTATTATGGACCGTATTTTCCATAAGTTCGGTCTGTCCGGCAAAAGCTTCATTCCGTTCCTTATTTCCTCCGGCTGCGGCGTGCCCGGTATTCTGGCAACCCGTACTATCGAAACGGAAACCGACCGCCGTATGACGATTATGACGACAACCTTCATTCCCTGCGGCGCTAAACTGCCGGTTATCGCTTTGATTGCCGGTGCAATTATGGGCGGCGACTGGTACATGGCGCCGATTATGTACTTCATCGGCATTATCTCCGTTGTATTTTCCTGCCTGATTTTAAAGAAAACCGAAATGTTTGCAGGCGACCCTGCACCGTTTGTTATGGAACTGCCGCAGTACCATATTCCGGCTGCTAAAAACGTATTGCTACATACCTGGGAACGCTGCTTTGCCTTCATTAAAAAGGTTGCAACCGTTCTGTTCCTTGTCTGCGTGGTAATGTGGTATCTTTCTACCTACGGCATTGGCGCTGAAGGTTATGGTATGGTAGAACCTGAAGACAGCTTTATTGCTTCCATGGGCGGGGCAATCGCCTGGATTTTTGCACCGCTGGGCTTCGGCGAATGGCAGGCTGTTGCGGCTTCTATCTCCGGCTTCGTTGCCAAGGAAGCCATTGTCAGCACCATCGGCGTATTGATTGGTGTTGGCGAACTTGCCGAAGACGATGCAAGCCTGTGGGCAGCAACCATGGGTATGTTCCAAAACCCGATGGCGGCGTTCAGCTTCCTGGTATTCAACCTGCTTGACAGCCCGTGCCTGGCAGCAATTACCACCATGAACAAAGAACTCGGCAGCCGCAAATGGCTTTGGTTTGCCATCATCTTCCAGAACGTATTTGCTTATGCCATGACCTTTATGATTTACCAGTTCGGCCTTGTGCTCATTATGGGCGAAGCCTTTACGGGGATGACTGCTGCCGCCTGCGTGGTTGCGCTCATCATGCTGTACATGATGTTCCGCCCGGCGCCGAAAGCAAAAGAATCCCTGCGTTCGGTAAATGCTTAATTAAAACCTTTATGATATAATAATGTTAAAACGTAAACTGCGCGGGCTTTGTTCCTGCGCAGTTTACAGCGTCTTTTAAAGAAAGGAGCAAACAGCTGTGGCTACATGGATTATCAGTGCTGTTTTACTTGCTGCAATTGTTATGGCGGCGCGTTATTGCTGGAAAAAATTCCGCCGCGGCGAATGTATAGGCTGC